>ERZ1027208.10-NODE-10-length-208041-cov-108.948453_pt1 | contig 208041 bp, 188 predicted proteins | sample MGYA00520867_ERZ1027208 | MGnify/ENA primary metagenome ERZ1027208 (study PRJEB33311, sample SAMEA4378413) | marine metagenome | biome: Marine biome; feature: Fjord; material: Water | collected 2014-07-20T08:00:00Z/2014-07-... | depth 75 m ... | reverse complement strand
TTTCGAGAAAACTATGCGTAATGACATTTCCACCCCAAAGGCCAGCCCCTTCCTTGAGCAGGTGCGACAGGTCATTCTTTGCAAGCACTACAGCATCAAGACCGAGCACACTTACTTACGGTGGATTAAGAATTACATTCACTTCCACAACAAACGCCATCCCCAGGATATGGGAGCTAATGAGATCGGGGCTTACTTGAATCATTTGGCAATCGATCGCCATGTGGCACCCGCCACACAACGTACGGCTTTGAATGCCCTGGTGTTTATGTATCGCGAGGTAATAAAGCAGCCTGTTGACGACGCTATTTCATTCAAGTATTCACAGAAGGCTCCTCGTATACCCACGGTATTTTCTCACCAGGAGGCCAGTACAGTGCTTGAGCAGTTAGAAGGCAGGCATTATGTCATGGCCGCCCTGCTCTACGGTGCTGGCTTGCGGGTCATGGAGTGCGTGCGCTTACGCATCAAGGATGTCGATTTCATGTTGAAACAACTGGTGGTGCGCAATGGCAAAGGGAGTAAAGACCGCGTGACACCCTTGCCCGAAAAAACCATTCCCCACCTTCGACAAGCCATTGCGCATGCACAAAAACTCCATGCCTACGATGTCGATGAGGGCTACGGTGAAGTTTATTTACCCTTTGCCCTTAGTCGCAAATACCCCAATGCGGCGACAGAGCTGGCCTGGCAATATGTATTTCCGGCCAGTCAGCGCGCTGTCGACCCACGCTCAGAAATTATCCGCCGTCATCATATTGGCGAGCAGTCATTACAAAGAGCGGTGAAGCAGGCCATTAAACGTGCAGGTATTCATAAGCAAGCCAGCTGTCATACTTTCCGCCACAGTTTTGCTACCCGACTATTGGAGATGAATTACGATATTCGTACGGTGCAAACCCTGCTGGGCCATGCCGATGTGAAAACAACAGAGATTTATACCCATGTTGTCGGCCGGGGTGCATTAGCTGTCACCTCGCCATTGGATATTTAACTGCGCCTTGGTGCTAGCGCGCCAGATATCACTACGGCAATATTAACGGCCAATTACACCCACACAAATCAGCCAAGAATCCTAAATCACATCCCCTGGCACCCGAACCCAACCCTCCATCAACACCCGAGCACTGCGACTCATACTCGCCTTATTCACTGCCCACTCACTACCGACCTGACTCGCCTCCGCACCAACTTTCAATGTGCCAGAAGGATGACCAAAGGTAACACTGCTACGCTCACCACCACCGGCAGCCAAATTAACCAGCGTACCGGGAATAGCAGCCGCCGAGCCAATGGCAACGGCAGCGGTGCCCATCATCGCGTGGTGCAACTTACCCATAGATAATGCGCGCACTAGCAGATCGATATCTTCTGCGGCTACAGACTTATCACTTGAAGAGGTGTAGGTAATCGGCTTGGCTACAAAAGCCACCTTGGGTGTGTGCTGGCGCGCCACGGCTTCTGCAACGTCTTTAATTAAGCCCATACGAATGGCACCGTGGGCGCGAATGGTTTCAAAGCGAGTCAATGCGTCGGGGTCACCATTAATAGCTTCCTGTAGCTCAGCACCGGTGTAACCAATTTCATCGGCATTGAGGAAGATGGTGGGAATACCGGCATTGATCATGGTGGCCTTGAAGGTGCCAATCCCCGGTACGTCGAGGTCATCGACAACATTACCGGTGGGGAACATGGCTCCGTCGCCATCGGCTGGGTCGATAAAATCAACCAGTACTTCGGCAGCAGGAAAGGTGACGCCGTCGAGTTCGAAGTCGCCGGTTTCCTGTACTTCGCCTGCGGTCATGGGTATGTGGGCAATAATGGTTTTTTCGATATTGGCTTGCCAGATACGGATCACGGCAATGCCGTCGGTGGGAATTCGCTCGGCATCAACCAGACCATTGCTAATAGCGAAGGCACCAACGGCTGCCGTGAGATTACCGCAGTTACCGCTCCAGTCGACAAAGGCTTTGTCGATGGCGACCTGGCCAAAGAGGTAGTCGACATCGTGATCGGCTTTCTCACTTTTTGCCAAAATCACCGTTTTGCTGGTGCTGGATGTTGCACCACCCATGCCGTCGGTTTGCTTGCCGTAGGGATCGGGGCTGCCGATGACCCGCAGCAATAAAGTGTCACGCGCCGCACCGGCCACCTGTGCCGCTTCCGGCAGGTCTTTCAAGCTGAAGAAAACACCTTTACTGGTGCCCCCACGCATGTAAGTGGCGGGGACTTTTATTTGCGGTGCATAGGCCATGGTTTTTATCCTGATCTAATATTTTTAATAAGTAAGAAATAACGGTGTTCTGAGAAAAATTATTACCGGGGAAGAGGATACCCTTTACTCATGACTCGCTGTAAATACTTCCCTGTACGCTCGGCTTTGGCATCCTGCGTTGCTCTACCTCCTGCATCCATGCAGTCGTCGGTGTCGGCATCCATGCCTCCTACGGTCCTGAGCAAAAGGCACCCTCTTCTTTGGTTTTGCTAAGAATTACAATGTAGCAACGCTGAGTAAATCAACCTTGATACAGATGCTTTCAGCTAGCGGCTGAAGACTCTAAAAAGTCATCGGCAAAGCGCTGCAGTACACCGCCCGCTTCGTAGACCAGTACTTCTTCAGCGGTATCGAGGCGGCAGGTCACCGGCACATCGACCGTTTCACCGTTCTTACGATTAATGCGCAGGGTTAGCGTTGCCCGGGGGCTGGCTTTACCGATCACATCAAAGGTCTCGGTGCCGTCGATGGCGTAGGTCTTGCGATTTTCACCGGCCTTAAATTCCAGTGGCATCACGCCCATACCCACTAAGTTGGTGCGGTGAATGCGCTCAAAGCCTTCAGCGACAATCGCTTCAACACCGGCTAAACGAACACCTTTGGCAGCCCAGTCGCGAGATGAACCCTGACCGTAATCGGCACCGGCAACAATAATCAGCGGCTGCTTGCGCTCCATGTAGGTTTCAATGGCTTCCCACATGCGGCTGACTTCACCCTCTGGCTCGATGCGGGCCAGCGAACCCTGCTTGGTTTCACCATTTTCCTGCACCATTTCGTTAAACAGTTTGGGGTTGGCGAAAGTGGCACGTTGAGCGGTGAGGTGGTCACCACGGTGAGTGGCGTAGGAGTTAAAGTCTTCCTCCGGCAGGCCCATTTTGTCGAGGTAGGCACCGGCGGCACTATTGAGCTGAATAGCGTTCGATGGCGACAGGTGATCGGTGGTGATGTTGTCACCCAACACGGCTAATGGACGCATGCCTTTCATGGTGCGCTCACCGGCCAACGCGCCTTCCCAATAGGGGGGGCGACGAATGTAGGTGGTCTGTGGACGCCAGTCGTAGAGTGGGCTGATTTGCTCGCCCGCTTCTTCGGTGAGATCAAACATCGGGATGTAGACTTCACGGAACTGTTCAGGCTTGACACTGGCTTCAACTATCGCGTCGATCTCTTCATCACTGGGCCAGATATCTTTCAAGGTAATATCGTTGCCGTTTTGATCTTTGCCGAGCACATCTTTTTCAATATCGAAACGAATGGTACCGGCGATAGCGTAGGCAACCACCAGAGGTGGCGAGGCCAAAAATGCCTGCTTGGCGTGGGGATGAATACGGCCATCAAAGTTGCGGTTACCCGACAGCACAGCGGTGGAGTATAAATCGCGATCAATAATTTCCTGCTGAATCACGGGGTCGAGCGCACCACTCATACCGTTACAGGTGGTGCAGGCAAAACCGACGATGCCGAAACCGAGTTGTTCCAACTCAGGCAGCAGGTTCGCTTCTTTAAGATAAAGCTCAGCCACTTTTGAGCCCGGTGCGAAAGAGGTCTTCACCCAGGGCTTGCGGCTTAAACCCAGCTTATTGGCGTTGCGGGCAATCAGTGCCGCGGCAATCACATTGCGCGGGTTACTGGTGTTGGTACAGCTGGTAATAGCGGCAATAATCACTGCGCCATCGGGCATCAGCCCCTCTTCATTTTCAATAACACCGGAGATACCACGGGCAGCCAACTCAGACGTTGGTACGCGAGCGTGGGGGTTAGACGGCCCAGCAATGGTGCGTACCACGGTAGAGATATCAAAGCTCAGTACACGGGGGTATTCCGCTGTTTTCAGGCTGTCAGCCCAGAGGCCAGTTTGTTTGGCGTAGGTTTCCACCAGCTTCACTTGCTCGGCTTCGCGACCGGTAATTTTCAAATAGTCGATCGTCTGCTGATCGATGTAGAACATCGCCGCAGAGGCACCAAACTCTGGTGTCATATTCGAAATCGTCGCCCTGTCACCCAGACTCAAATTGGCAACGCCCTCACCGAAGAACTCGAGGTAGGAGGAAACCACTTTTTCATTGCGCAGGTATTCGGTCAGTGCCAGCACGATGTCGGTAGCAGTAATACCCGGCTGGGCTTTACCCTTTAGCTCAACGCCAATAATGTCGGGCAGGCGCATGTAAGACGGCCGACCCAGCATTACGGTTTCAGCTTCAAGACCACCGACACCGAGGGCGATAACACCCAGGGCATCAACGTGAGGGGTGTGGCTGTCGGTACCGACCAGTGTGTCGGGGAAAGCCACGCCTTCACGGGACTGAATGACCGGCGACATTTTCTCCAGATTGATCTGGTGCATGATGCCGTTGCCGGGCTGAATCACGTCGACGTTTTTAAAGGCCTTTTTGGTCCAGTTAATAAAGTGGAAGCGGTCATCGTTACGACGGTCTTCAATAGCGCGATTTTTAGCGAAGGCGTCTTTATCAAAACCGGGGGCTTCCACCGCCAGCGAGTGATCGACAATTAACTGGGTCGGTACGACCGGATTCACTTCGGCAGGGTCACCGCCTTTGTCGGCAATGGCGTCACGCAGGCCGGCGAGATCAACCAGGGCGGTCTGGCCAAGAATGTCATGGCACACCACACGCGCGGGGTACCAGGGGAAGTCGAGGTCTTGCTTGCCTTCGATGATTTGCTTCAGCGAATCGGTTAGCACTTCGGGCTCACAGCGACGCACCAGGTTCTCGGCATAGACGCGAGAAACGTAGGGCAGTTTGGCGTAGGCACCGGGGGCAATTGCATCGACCGCTGCTTGCGTATCGAAAAAATCGAGCTGGGTACCCGGTAGGGATTTGCGGTATTCAGTATTCATAATCTCATGTTCTTTATAAAACAAATCACATTAGCAATGACTTGTAAGTTGTTGAAATTAAAAAAGGAGCATCGCTTAAACGACACTCCTTTCTCGATTGCGATCAAATATCAGAGCTATGCAACTAGCGCTCGGTGATCGCGGGTACGGCGCGCATGTCCGGCCCGGTGTATTCGGCACTGGGGCGAATAATACGGTTGTCGGCGCGTTGCTCAAAGACGTGAGCAGCCCAACCGGTCAGACGTGACATAACGAAAATGGGTGTAAACAGCTTAGTAGGGATACCCATAAAGTGATAGGCCGAGGCGTGGAAGAAATCGGCGTTACAGAACAGCTTCTTCTCGCGCCACATGACTTCTTCACAGCGCACAGAAACAGGGTAGAGAACGGTGTCGCCAACGTCTTTGCCGAGCTTTTCAGACCACTCTTTAATGATCGCGTTACGGGGATCGGAGTCAGCATAAATCGCGTGACCGAAGCCCATGATCTTGTCTTTGCGGGCTAGCATGCCCATCATTTCTTCTTCAGCCTGATCGGCGCTGGTGAAGCTCTCGATCATATCCATCGCCGCTTCGTTGGCACCACCGTGTAGTGGGCCACGCAGGCTACCAATCGCTGCGGTAACGCAGGAGTGGATGTCAGACAGCGTGGAAGCACAAACGCGAGCGGTAAAGGTCGAGGCGTTGAACTCGTGCTCGGCGTAGAGGATCAATGAAACATTCATCACTCGCTCGTGCAGCTCATTGGGCTTTTCGCCGCGCAGCATGTGCAGGAAGTGACCACCGATGGATTCGTCATCGGTTTCAGTCTCAACTTTTACACCGTCGTGACTGAAGCGATACCAGTAGCAAATGATCGAGGGGAAGACGGCGAGCAAACGATCCGTCGCGGCTTCCTGCTGGTCGAAATCAGTTTCCGTTTCAAGGTTACCCAAAAAGGAACAACCGGTGCGCAGCACGTCCATGGGGTGAGCATCGGCGGGAATGCGCTCCAGCACGTCTTTCAAAGCCTGGGGCAAACCGCGTAGGCCTTTCAGGGTTGTACGGTAGGCGTCCAACTCAGTTTGTGTGGGCAGTGCACCCTTTAAAATCAGGTGAGCGACTTCTTCAAACACGCAGGTTTCAGCCAGATCTTTAACATCGAAACCCCGATAGGTTAAACCCGAGCCCTCTTTGCCGACGGTGGATAGTGCGGTTTTACCGGCCACCTGGCCGCGTAGGCCTGCGCCTGAAAGTACTTTAGTTGCCATGCTCAATTCCTCTACTGTTAATCTGTGTGACTTATGTTTAAGTCGTTTTCGCTATTTTATTGCTTATAAAACGCTGAAATAAAAGGCGTTTAAACTATTTATTCTTGCCCTGGGCAAACAAGCTATCGAGCTTCTGCTCGTACTCGTGATAGCTGAGATAGTCATACAACTCCATCCGCGTTTGCATGGTATCGACAACCGCCTTCTGGTCACCTTCTTCCAAAATACTGGTGTAAACCTGCTCTGCCGCCTTGTTCATGGCGCGGAAAGCCGACAAGGGGTAAAGCACCATATCGACGCCCCACTCACCCAGCTCGGCCTTATTGTACAGAGGTGTTTGACCAAACTCCGTAATATTTGCCAGCAGAGGCACATCCATGGCAGCACTGAAAGCGCGGTAGTGCTCTTCTTCATTCACCGCTTCGGCGAAGATGCCATCGGCACCGGCTTCAACACAGGCCTGGGCCCGCTCAATGGCACTCTCTAAGCCTTCCTGAGCAAAGGCATCGGTGCGCGCCATGATGAAAAAGCTCTCATCGGTGCGGGCATCAACAGCCGCTTTAACACGGTCGACCATTTCCTGCTGGCTGACGATTTCTTTATTCGGGCGATGACCACAGCGCTTCTGGGCAATTTGATCTTCAATATGCACGGCGGCGGCACCGGCGCGAATCATATCTTTCACGGTGCGGGTAATGTTAAACGCCCCACCCCAACCGGTGTCGATATCAACCAGCAGTGGGACTTCAACCGCCGAGGTAATACGACGCACATCTTCCAGCACATCATTAAGGCTAGTCATGCCCAAATCGGGCAGGCCGTAGGAGGCATTAGCAACACCACCACCGGAGAGGTAGATGGCCTTGTGGCCAATCTGCTCGGCCATCATTGCGCAGTACGGATTGATGGTGCCGAGAATTTGCAGCGGCTTGTTATCTACTAGCGCCTTGCGAAAACGAGCGCCGGGGGTTAAAGATGTCGTCATAAATCACCTGTGTTGTCGTACGTTGTGTTTCTGTTTGTGCTTGTTAGCGTTAACTGCTTGTTTTGTCGTTTAGCAAATACTTAAGCGACAGGTTTGAGGGGTAGATCAAGGCCATCGCCCATCTGCCGCTCAACATTAATTCGCGATGCGCGTATGTGACGGCGCATCAGCATTTCTGCCATTTCACCATCGCGGTCGGCAATGGCCTGGACGATATGGCGGTGTTCAGAAAAAGCATCGCTGGCTCGCGGGCTAAGCATGCCAAACTGGTAGCGATACATTCTCACCTTGGCGTACAGCTCATCGCAGAGCAGGCGAATTAATTCGCTGCTGGCACTGCCTTTGACCAGGCGGTAGTGAAAGTCCAGGTCCCCCTCTTTTTGATAATAGGCTCTGCCCTCCTGCAGCTCACTGTTTTGCATGTGCTCTGCGAGCAGTTGCTGGAGTTCAGAGATTTCAGTTTCGCTCATATTCTGTGCGGCCAGACGACAGGCCATGCCTTCGAGGGCTTCACGCACATGGTAAATCTCTAACAGACCGTGCAGGCTGAGCTCGATAACCCGCGCGCCCGCATTGACCTTGCGCGACACCAAACAGGCGGAGACCAAACGCGCCAGGGCCTCACGTACCGTGCTGCGCCCGACCTTGTATTGGCGGCTCAGCTCTGCCTCGTTGATTTTACTACCCGCCGCAATTTGCCCGCAGATAATATCGCCGCGCAGTCGATGAAACAGCGTATCGACGGCGGTGGAGGCAGTGGGATGGGCAAGGTAGGTGTTCAATGTTTTAAATTCGGGACCAAAAGCCAGCTGTTGTCTGACAGGGCGGCTTTTATACCAATAATGATCGCACCGATCAACCATGATTGTCCGACAATCATCTACAGACAACTTTACTTAGCTGACCTTGACAGAACTCAAACAGGTAGAGAAATAAGTCTCAGCTTTGTGGTTAGCGCTTTAAAAAATGGGCATAATGCCAACGCTTTTTTAAGCTCGCCACTAAACTGACAATTCATCCGAGCCCCTCAAATAAGTGTCATGCCGAGAAAACTGTTCCGCCGGTTAATCCCCGTTAAGTTGAACCCTAAGCCGAACTCCCTCGCCTCGCGCTGGTTCGGCCCGATTCTCAATGACCCCCATCTTCTGCATTTAAATCGTCATTCCGTTTCCACCGCTTTTTTTATCGGTTTATTCTGCGCCTTTCTACCCATTCCCGGGCAAACCTTTGTCGTCACGGCGCTAGCGCTGGTGTTTCGCTGCAACCTGCCACTCTCACTGGTGCTTATTTGGGTGAGCAATCCACTGACCATTCCACCCATGATTCTTGGCCTGCACCGACTCGGCCAGTGGATGCTCGGCAATGACGCAGCCACTAGCGCCATTCAGTTTAACTGGCAGTGGCTCAGCGAAAACCTGGACAATGTGTATTTACCCATGCTGCTCGCCGGTGTTAGCTGTGGCCTTATTGTTGGTGGTATCGGCTATTTTACTGTGCGTATTTTATGGCGCTGGAAAGTTATCAAAAGCTGGGAGGCGAGAAAAAGAAAGCGCCTGCAAAACCCTTCCTGAGCAATACCTATTACTGAAAAACCCTTGCCACAAGGACTTATTCGTAGCGTAGCACCTGCGCCGGTTGCAACCGTGCAGCGCGCCAGGCCGGATACAGGGTCGCCAGAAAGTTAAGCGCCAGCGCCACTAAAGCCACCAATATAACGTCAGAGCTGCGCAGGTCAGAGGGAATATAGTCGATCGGGTAAATATCGATACTGAGAAACTGCCGCCCCATCAAGCCTTCCAGCAAGCCAATAATATCGGCCACAAAGTAGCTACCGAGCACTCCGAGAAAGACACCCAGCGCCGTGCCGGCAACACCAATCATGGTACCCTGGACCAGAAAAATAGCTAACACCGCAGCGTTGGTCGCACCCAGGGTTTTCAGCACCGCGATATCACCGCGCTTTTCAAGCACCGTCATCACCAGCATTGAGACGATGTTAAACACCGCAATGGCGATGACCAGAAATACCAGCAAGCCCACCAGCTTGCGAGACATTTGAATCGCCTGATAAAGGTTGCCGTGGCTTTGCAGCCAGTCGGTGAAACGGAAATCCTCGGGCAATTGCCGCAACAATTGATAGGCAATTTGTCGGGCCTGAAACACATCATCGACCTTGAGGCGCAAGCCAGCCACGCGCCCCTCAAGACCCGCTAAGTCACTGGCCGCTGGTAGACTCACCAATGCCAGACGGCCATCGATAGCGGTGTGGGTTTGATAGATGCCTGCCAGTTTAAACACGCGGGCTTTTGGCAAGGCCTGCCGGCCCGCGCTCAGCTGACCGGGAATGATCAGGGTAATACTGGCACCGAGTGTTGCGCCCAGCTTGTCCGCGAGTGGCTGGGGCAGCAGCAGCTCATTCGCTGCCAGCTTTGCATAGGCGACACTGCCCGCCTGCAAACTAAAACCCTCGCCCAGGCCCTCACCAGTGGTACCCAGCAGCTGTACAGCCTGGGTATTGCCGTGAAAATTCAACATGCCATCGACTTGGGTAAAGGGCTTCACCTCTAGCACTTGCGGCGCCTGCCGAATCTTCTCGGCCAGCAACGGCCAGTCACTGATACCGCCCGGTGTAAAGAGTTGAATATGAGGCACCACGCCCAACACCCGAGTACGCATCTCTTTATCGAAGCCGTTCATCACCGAGAGCACGATAATCATCAGCGCCACGCCGAGAACTAAACCACTAATCGCCAGTAGCGCAATAAAGGAGGCCAGCTGTTTATTGCTACCGCTGCGGGAAGAACCGGCACTAAAGAAGCGCCGGCCGATAAATAGTGGATAGCGGCGCATTAAACCGCGGACTCGCGCAATTCGCCTTTCTCGAGAACCAGAGTTCTATCCATCTGCGCGGCGATATCTCTGTCGTGGGTAACGATAACAAAGCTAATGGCGAGTTCGGCATTGAGTTCGAGCAGCAGCTGTAAAACGGTTTCTGCGGTGTCGGCATCGAGGTTGCCCGTGGGTTCATCCATCAGTACGCAGGAGGGCTCGGACACCAGAGCGCGAGCGATGGCGACCCGCTGGCGTTCGCCACCGGAAAGGGTCGAGGGTTTATGCTTAAGCCGCTCAGCCAGGCCTACCCGCTCGAGTATTACGCGGGCACGCTGCTGTGCCTCCCTGCGTTTAACACCACGAATTAACAGGGGCATGGCGACATTTTCAAGGGCCGTAAACTCACCCAGTAAATGATGAAATTGATAGACGAAACCCAGCTCGTGATTGCGCCAGCTCGCGCATTCAGACTCACTCATGGTGGAGAAATTGTGACCGCTGACAATCACCTCACCACTGCTGACCTCATCCAGGCCACCGAGCATATTCAGCAGAGTTGATTTACCGGAACCAGAGGCACCGATAATGGCCAGCTTTTCGCCGGTCTCAATGGTCAAATTAATATTCGACAGCACCCTGAGTCGATTGCCGCCCTCAAGATAAGATTTACACAGGTCACGGCAGTCGATCACCGGCTGAGCACTTTTTTTATTATTATTGTTATTACTTTCGCCATGACTCTTCATCGACTCTCCATTACTCATAGCGCAGGGCCTCGGCGGGCGGCACCTTGCCGGCACGCCAGGCAGGGTACAGGGTGGCCAGCACACTTAAAATAACACCCAGTGTCGCCACGACGATGACATCGGGCCACTGTAAGTGCGAGGGCAGAACGGTAATAAAATACAAGTTGGGATCAAACATCTGGGTACCGATCAGGCCCTCCAGAAATGCCACTATCCGGCCAATATTCGGCGCCAAGAGGCAGCCTGCCACGACGCCACATACGACACCCAGCACCCCGGTGACACCACCCTGGGTTCGAAAGATAGCGGCGATAGTCCCTGGCATCATGCCGAGACTTCTCAGCACCGCAATATCTTTGCGCTTTTCATTCACCATTAACACCAGGCTGGCGACAATATTAAATGCCGCGACGCCAATAATCACCGACAGTAGTAGACCGACCACGGTTTTCTCGGTGCGAATGGCCTGAAACAACTGCGCCATGGATTGCTGCCAGGTTTCAAGTTGCAGGCCCTGGGCGCTGATATCGGCACGCAGGGAAGAGAGCTCAGGCAGGGCAAAAGGATCGTCGAAAAACAGCCGCAAACCGCTGACCTTGGCGCCCATTCTGAGCAGGCGCCCGAGATCCTCCATATGCATAAAGGCAACGCCGCTATCAATTTGCGCACCCACCTGAAAAATACCGCGCACGGTGACCTGTTTAACCCGGGGGAAGACACCCAGTGGCGTCACCGACAATTCGGGCAGGGTGAGCAACAGACGGTCGCCCACATGAACGCCAAGACTGCGCGCCAGCATGGCACCCAGCACGACGCCGTAGCTACCGGCCTGCAGTTTTTCAAGCTGAGCCGCCAGGGGGCTTGAGCCCGACAGCGAAGCGTAGTGACTGACAGTGGGCAACACGCCCTGCACACTCACCCCCTGAAAATGAGACGCCGAAGTCAGCATTGCCTGGCCCTCAATGTAGGGGATTGAAGCGGCGATTTCGTGACGCTCTAGAGAGCTCGCTAAACGCGGCCAGTTTTCAAGGCCGTGGGGGCTACTAATGGTCGCATGGGGGATCACTTCGAGCAGACGGGTTTTAATTTCCCGGTCGAAGCCATTCATCACCGACAGCACCAGGATCAGCACCATTACCCCGAGGCTCATAGCCAGAAAGGAAAACAGCGAGACGAAAGAACCGAAGCCGTCCGCGCGGCCACTGGTGATATAGCGCAGACCAATAAACAGGGGCAGACGAGACATCATTGGCGAAAGGGTGTCACGGTATAAAAACCCATGAACTGGAGGGCAAAGTACACCTTGCCAAGCACCACCCGAGACTTAAAGGAAGCAAAAGGCAGTACCAGGCGACAAAACCTTGATTGACTCGGCATATCAGCACCCCGACCTTGTACTTTCGAACTTCAGACTGTCTATAATCTTGGCCTTCAAGTATTTTATGCCGCCCAAACTGGGAGTAAATTATGGGAAAGCTATTCGCTGTTATTTTTACCACTGCCATTATCGCGCAAGTGTCATTTGCCGAGGTTATTAAAGTGCCCGTCGGAGCCCAGGCGGCCGACAAGCAACACTTGCAACTACCCAGAAATGGCCAAAGTCGAGCCAGTGTAGAAACCCAGTTCGGCGCACCCGAGGCGATCAACGATGCCGTTGGCGAGCCACCCATTTCATCCTGGCAGTACCGCGATTACATCGTCTACTTTGAATACGACCATGTCCTGCACAGCGTGCTCAAGCATACTGCCAAAAACCTGGACACCGAGACAAAGTAAACACAGCAAACTTATCTACCGGGACCCTTTGTAGCGTCATAGCTCAGCTCGGTAGATAAGTCATCTGACAGGGACGCCACGCGCTCCTGTTCCTCATCACACTTCTTCATATCACCGCCACAAATATCACAGCTGCGATCCAGGCCCAGAGCGGCAATACCCCCACAGGTGCCTTTAATGGGTTTATTCGAGAAAATCACCCCGATGGCCATACCTGCCACCAGCAGCAATAAAAAGAAAAACGCAAAAACCAGTTCAAACATTATTCCACTCCGTCCAGATAGGGCTTAAAGGCAGCGCTATGACTCGCCTGAAAACCATCAGTGGTTTTGACCAGCAGGTAGACGGGAATATCCCGCTGCCCCGCCAGCTCAAGCGTTTTATCGACACCCATCACCATAAACGCCGTCGCCAGGGCATCGGCGACAGCAGCAGTATCTGCTAACACCGTCACCGAAGCCAGGTGATGAGTAATCGGTTTGCCGCTGCGCGGATCGATGGTGTGAGAGTAACGCACGCCATGGCGCTCAAAGTAATTGCGGTAATCACCCGATGTCGCAACACCAATATCACTGACCGCAATAACCTTTTCAATGCCACCCGGCACCAGGCTCGGGACTTCTATGGCAATGCGCCAGGGCGTGCCCTTGCGGTTGTGGCCAGCGAGTTGTAATTCACCACCGACTTCCACCAGAAAATTGCTGAAACCCTGGGTTTTTAATAAAGCGGCGACTTGCTGGGCCGCATAGCCCTTGGCAATCGCCGATAAATCGAGATCGATTTCAGCCAGTTTGCTAACTTTGTTGTCACTGCCCAGGCGCAACTGCCCAAGGTCAACCTTAGGCATCAAGGCATTAATTTCAGCCTCAGAAGGTACTTTATCGCCGGTGTCCTCGGGGCCAAAACCCCAAAGGTCAACCAGTGGCCCAACCGTCGGGTCGAAGGCACCGAGGGTCAAAGCGTGAATATGCTGAGCACCCTGCAGAACCTGCCACAGATCGGCACTGATGCTGATCTCTTCACCAACCGCCAGGCGGTTCAAGTTATTCAACTCAGAGTCTGGCTTATAGGTGCTCATTGACTGGTCGAGCCGCTCAAGCAGCTCGGCGACCGCGTCTTCCACGCCGTCGGGAAAACGCCCGGCATCAGTCACCACGGTGATGTGGTAAGTAGTACCCATGGTCTGTCCGGTAAAAGACAGGTCAATATCTTTACGGGTACAGGCTGAGAGCAGGCAGAGACTGACCAGCAGAAACAAAAACGAGGCCGATAAAGGCCCCGTTCGAGTGCGATAGTTCACTGCATTAACCACCGAAGTCATCGAGGAAGATATGGTCATCCTCTACACCCAGGCTGTGCAGCAACTGAATCACTGCAGCCGTCATCATCGGTGGCCCACACATGTAGTATTCGCAATCTTCCGGCGCTTCGTGTTCCTTGAGATACTCTTCGAAAAGTACATTGTGAATAAAGCCAGTGAGGCCATCCCAGTTGTCTTCGGGCTGGGGCTCGGACAGGGCAATATGCCATTCGAAGTTTTCGTTCTCTTTAGCCAGCATGTCGTACTCATCCTGGTAGAACATCTCACGCAAGCTACGCGCGCCGTACCAGAAGCTCATTTTACGCGTGCTGTTCAAACGCTTGAGCTGATCAAAGATGTGCGAGCGCATGGGAGCCATGCCCGCACCACCGCCAACAAAGACCATTTCTTTGTCGGTATCGGTGGCAAAGAACTCACCGAAGGGGCCGTAAACGGTAATCGTATCACCCGGCTTCAAGCTGAAGACGTAGGAAGACATCTGCCCCGGGGGTAAACCCTGGGTGCGCGGTGGTGGCGCGGCAACACGAATATTAAACTTAACGATGCCCTGTTCTTCAGGGTAGTTCGCCATGGAATAGGCACGAATTACCGGCTCATCAACCTTCGACTCAAGATCAAAGAAATTGAAGTGATTCCAGTCACCGCGATATTCTTCTTCAATATCGAAGTCGCTAAACTTGATGTGGTGGGGTGGCGCTTCGAGCTGCACATAACCACCGGCGCGGAAGTCAACGCTCTCACCCTCAGGCAAACGCAGGGTTAATTCTTTAATAAAGGTCGCCACGTTGGGATTGGACTCAACAACACATTCCCATTGCTTCACGCCGAAGACTTCTTCGGGTACGACAATCTTCATGTCTTGTTTAACGGGCACCTGACAGGATAAACGCCAGCCCTCAGCCGCTTCACGGCGGGTGAAATGCACCTCTTCCGTGGGCAGAATAGAGCCACCGCCCTCAGTCACGATACACTTGCACTGGGCGCAACTACCGCCGCCACCACAGGCCGACGCCAGAAACAGGTCATTGGCAGCCAGGGTTTGTAGCAGCTTGTCACCAGCAGGTGAGCTCACTGTTTTTTCACCATTAATTTCAATCGTTACATCGCCGCTGTTAACCAGACGAGATCTCGCCGCCAGGATAAAGGCAACCAGCCCCAGCACGATGCCGGTAAACATCGCGACGCCAAGAATGATGGTTATATTTTCCATATTCATAAAATTCTCTACCTCAGCCTTACAGGTTCATGCCGCCGAAGGACATAAAGCCCAGGGACATCAAGCCAACAATCATAAATGCACCACCGAGACCACGCAGGCCATGGGGCATATCGCTATATTTAAGCTTTTCACGAATACCCGCCAGAGCGACGATAGCCAGCGCCCAGCCGATACCGGCACCAACGCCATAGACCACGCTCTCACCCAGGTCATAGTCGCGTTCAACCATAAACAGTGAGGCACCCATAATGGCGCAGTTAACCGTAATCAGCGGCAGGAAAACACCGAGGGTGTTGTACAGCGCGGGCATATAGCGGTCGAGAACCATTTCCACGATTTGCACGATGGCGGCAATCACGCCAATGTAGCTCAGCAAGCCGAGGAAACTCAGGTCGACCGTCTTCATGCTTTCTATGCCAGTCCAGCTCAACGCGCCTTCGGCCAGCAAATAGGTATAAAGCAGGTTGTTTACCGGTACGGTAATCGCCAATACAGCAACGACCGCAATCCCCAAACCGATTGCCGCTTCAATTTTCTTCGAGATGGCTAATAAGGTACACATGCCGAGGAAGAAACTCAGCGCCATATTCTCAATGAAAACAGAGCGAATAAATAAACTCAGATATTCAGCCATTACGCCACCTCCGCTCGAGTATTGGGTGCCATCTCAAAATCGGGCGCCTCAACCTGGTCTTTCTTGAAGGTACGCAATACCCAGATAAAGCCGCCAATCAGGAAGAAGGCACTGGGTGGTAACAGCAGTAAACCGTTGGGCACGTACCAACCACCGGTGCTGACCACGGGCAATATTTGAATGCCCAGTAGAGAGCCGGAACCAAAGAGCTCACGGATCACTGCAAGTACGATCAAAATAACACTGTAGCCGAGACCGTTGCCGATACCGTCGAGAAAACTCGCCACTGGCGGGTTCTTCATGGCGTAGGCTTCGGCGCGACCCATAACAATACAGTTGGTAATAATCAGGCCAACAAATACTGAAAGCTGCTTGCTGACATCGTAGGCCACGGCTTTGAGCACCTGGTCGACGACAATTACCAGCGAGGCAATAATGGTCATTTGCACGATAATACGAATATTACCCGGTATGAAATTGCGCACTAGTGAGACAAAGAAATTTGAAAACGCACACACCGTCGTCAACGCCAAGCACATCACCAAGGCAACCGACAACTGTGAAGTCACTGCCAATGCAGAACAGATACCGAGAATCTGCAGTGCGATTGGATTATTTTCAACGACCGGCTTAAACAGAATGTCTTTCGTTTTTTCCGTCATGATTACGCCTCCCCTTCTTTAAGCTTGGCTAAGAACGGTGCGAAACCATTATCACCCAACCAAAACTGAATTAAGTTACTGACACCAACACTGGTCAAGGTAGCACCGGACAAACCATCAATTTGGTACTCGCTGCCATCACGACTGGTATCGACAGAGCCTTTAATAATAGCCAGAGCCGTTTTGCCCTCACTATCAAAGACCTTCTTACCCACCCACTTGGCTTTCCATAGGGGGTTGTCAACTTCGCCACCCAGGCCCGGTGTTTCGGCATGCTCGTAAAAGCCGAGGCCGGCAACAGTATTCAAGTCACCATCCAGGGCGATAAAGCCATACAGCGTCGACCACAGTCCGTAACCCTTAATTGGCAGAATCACCTTGTCGATGCCCTCGGCATTTTCGACGATATAAACGGTAGCCACATTGGCGCGGCGTGAAATTTTCGCCAGGTCAGTCTTAGTATCTAGCTCTTCAGACTGAGCCGGATCTTTACTGGCCTTGCGCTGATTGTAGGTTGCCACATCGACGCTGTCGGTGAATTTACCGGTATTGAGATCAACGGCTCGCACCGTAATATCTTCAAACTGGCTATCAACACTGACACCCTCTTTCAGCAAACCGGCCGCTGCGAGAATATTGGTTTTTCGATCGAGGTCTTTGTTGGCCTGTTGCATGGGTCGCAACAGAACAGCCGACGAGGCGACAACAATCGAACACACCACACAAAGGATCAGGGCAACGCTGAGCGTGCCGCCAACGGTATCTTTATTAAACACGTGCGAGCCTCCGTTTTACATTTGACTGAACCACGAAATGATCGATCAATGGTGCAAAGAGATTGGCGAACAAAATGGCCAACATCATGCCTTCGGGGAAGGCCGGGTTCGTCACCCGAATCAATACCACCATGACGCCAATCAAACCACCAAACCACATTTTACCGGCATTGGTCATGGAGGCCGACACGGGGTCGGTCGCCATAAACACCATACCGAAAGCAAAGCCACCCACCACCAGATGCCAATGCCAGGGCATGGCAAACATCGGGTTAACGTCGGAGCCGATCAGGTTAAACAGGGTTGAGACACCAAACATGCCGAGCATCACGCCGAGCATAATGCGCCAGGATGCAATGCGAGCGAACAGCAGCAATGCACCGCCGAGTAAGATAGCAATCGTAGACACCTCACCGACTGAACCGGGAATGCGACCGATAAAGGCATCCATCCAGGTCATCTGAGTTTGCAGTGTCGCCATGCCGTCGCTGGCGATGACAGACAGTGCTGTTGCACCGGTGAAACCATCAACGGCTGTCCAGACGGCATCACCCGACATCGCGGCGGGGTAGGCAAAGAACACAAAGGCTCGTCCGGTGAGTGCTGGGTTAAGGAAGTTCTTGCCGGTGCCACCGAAGATCTCTTTACCGATCACCACGCCAAAGCTAATACCCAGAGCAACCATCCACAAGGGTAAGTCAGGTGGGCAAATCAGCGCGAAGAGTATGGAGGTAACAAAGAAGCCTTCATTAATTTCGTGGCCGCGTACGACTGAGAAGAGTACTTCCCAGAAGCCACCAACAATAAAGGTCACCATATAGATAGGCACAAAGAACACCGCGCCGTAAATAAAGCAATCCCAGATGCTAGCGGCATCATTTCCGGCAAACATGCCGATTAAAGCGCCGTGCCAACCGACAACTTCACCACCACCCATAGCTGCCATGGCGGTATTCGCCTGAAAACCCAGGTTATACATGCCGTAAAACATCGCCGGGAAAGCAGCCAGCCATACGGTGATCATCACCCGCTTAAGGTCGATGCCATCACGGACGTGAGAGCCCGTTTTAGTGACACTCGAGGGCGAATAAAAAATAGTATCGGCCGCTTCATAGAGGGCATACCACTTTTCGTACTTACCGCCTTTATGGAAATGCGGTTCTATAGAATCTAAAAGTTTTCTCAAACCCATGGCCTAACCCTCCTTCTCAATGCGCGCCAAATTGTCACGCAAAATGGGGCCGTATTCATATTTACCCACACAAACGTAGGTACACAGCGCCAGGTCTTCTTCATCGAGCTCAAGACAACCAAGCTTTTGGGCCATTTCAGTATCACCAACTACTAATGCGCGAAGTAGCTGAGTGGGTAAAATATCGAGCGGCATAATATTTTCGTAATTGCCAATAGGCACCATCGCTCGCTCACTGCCATTGGTACTCGCATTCATATTGAACAACTTACCCTTCGTTAAACTGGAAAGATAAATCGGCAACGAAGAATGCAAATTGGGGCCCGGTGACATGTATTTCATAAAGATCCGTTCCGCGCCTTCTTCCAGCACCGACACCTGATTATGAAAGCGGCCTAAATAGGCCAACATGCCGCCGGCCTTGCTACCGGACAATACTGAACCCGATACGACGCGATTCTCGCCTTCTTTACAGGCCCCAGCCAACACTTCGCCGAGATCCGCACCGAGACGGGTACGCAGCAATTTGGGCTCTTTAACCTGAGGGCCTGCCAGAGCAACAACGCGCTCAACGGGCAAACGGCCGGTGGTGAACAACTGGCCGAAAGCCACAACGTCCTGATAACCGATAGTCCAAACCTGCTTGGAGTCACTGACTGGATCAACAAAATGCACGTGAGTACCAGCCAGACCCGCAGGGTGAGGGCCGGAAAACTCATGCTGAGTCACACCAGCCGCCGTGGGAATGGTTGCATTCGGTGCTGTACAGAGGTTGACGGCACCTTCGGTCAAGCGTGTCAACAGGCTTAAACCATTACTGAAGGCCTCTTCCTGCCCGGCTAGAATTTGCGCCGGGTCAGCCGCCAGTGGATTACTATCCATGGCGGTGACGAAAATCGAATTCGGCACGGCATCAATCGCAGGTGCCTTGGAATAGGGTCGCGTGCGCAGTGCCGTCCAAAGACCGGAGGCTAACAGGTTGTCGACAACCTTAGCGCGATCCAGGGTCGCCAACTCATTGGCCTGGTAGCTGGCAAAGGACTCTGCCTCGTCGCCATCGAGTTCGACAACCACTGACAGCAGCACCCTGCGTTCACCGCGGTTAATGGCCTTCACCACACCCGCACCCGGAGATGTGTATTGCACACCGGGGATTTTTTTATCGCTAAACAGAGCCTGGCCCAACTTAACCCGCTCACCTTCACGCACCAACATGGTTGGCTTCATACCCACATAATCAGGGCCCAGCAATGCAACACTGCTGACACCAGGGGCATCGTGAATGGTTTGTTGTGGCGCACCAGTAATTGGTAGGTCTAATCCTCTACGGATCTTGATCATAGAAAGCGCTCTCACAGTTAACATAATATTTTGTCCCACACAGAAAAAGCGCTTGCTCTATAAACCCATAAAGCAGGCGCTGTATTTCGAGGGGACATACCGACCAGCAGACGAAAAACCTGTCGCAGGCCAGCACAATCGGGCGGAAATTATAAAGAGGTCAGCGTCCATTTACCAGAGCGATGGCTATTTACCAACGCTCTGGAGCCGACTCGACAATTTAATGTGCCGATGGAAACATCGGCCAGCGCACACCTGCCATTTGCTCCAGACAACGCAGCACCTGACAGCTATAGCCAAACTCGTTGTCGTACCAGCAATAAAGTACGCAGTTATCGCCATCGACGATGGTCGCCTGGGAGTCAAAAATACAGGCGTGACGATCGCCGACAAAATCAGTCGATACCGCCTCACTGGAAATGGTGTAGCCAATTTGCTGCTGCAGCGGTGAAAACAGCGCGCTGCGACGCATAAATTCATTCAACTCTTCACGATTGGTTTCACGACCCAGGCGCAGATTGAGAATCGCCATCGAAACATTGGGTGTCGGTACGCGAATCGCATTGCCGGTCAACTTACCCTCAAGCTGGGGGATCGCTTTGGCCACAGCCTTGGCAGCACCGGTTTCGGTCAACACCATATTGAGGGCCGCACTACGACCACGACGCGCACCGGAGTGATAGTTATCGATCAAGTTTTGGTCGTTGGTATAGGCGTGAACCGTTTCAACGTGACCGCGCTCGACGCCGTACTCATCAAGCAGAGCACGCAGCACGGGCACGATGGCATTGGTAGTACAGGAGGCCGCCGAGACAATTTTACTATCGGCGCTTATCTCATTGTCGTTAACACCGTAAACAATATTCGGGATATCGCCCTTACCCGGTGCCGTCAGCATCACCTTACTAACACCGTTGCACTCGAGGTGCTGGCCTAGGCCCTTCTCGTCGCGCCAGACACCGGTGTTATCGATAACGATGGCATTGTTAATACCGTAGTCGGTGTAATCCACTTCGCTCGGCGAATTGGCGTAAATCACCTGGATTTCGTTGCCGTTACAAATTAGTTTATTCTCTTCTTCAATCACGCGAATCGTGCCCTTAAAAGAGCCGTGTACCGAATCGCGACGCAGCAAGCTCGCTCGCGTCACCAGGTCATTGTCGCTTTTACCCTTGCGTACCACGATGGCTCGCAGGCGCAGCAAATCACCACCCCCGGCTTTTTCAATCAGTAAGCGGGCGACCAAACGACCGATCCGACCAAAGCCGTAGAGCACCACATCTTGCGGCTCGGGCAGGGGCTTTTGGTTTTTGGCGATCATCGCGCTCATTTCTTCGGTGAGGAAAGCCTGGGGGTCACGACCCTCGCCCTTCTCCTGATAAGTCACCGTCAGCTTGCCAATATCAATATGTGCCGGGCCGATGCCCATTTCCACCAGAGCCGAAATCATCGGGAAGGTTTCGAATTCCGACAATTCGTTCTGCTCTATCTGGCGCACAAAGCGATGCACCTTCATCAGATCGGTCACCGACAAATTGACCATGTTGCGTCCATACATATAGAGCGAAATATTATTTTCACGGTAGAGTTTGCCGATCAGGGGGATCATGGCCTCTGCCAGTGCTTCGCGCTCTTTCCAGTCTTTGAAGAAGTCAGTCGGTTGCGGTCTATTCACGTTGTGTTACCTGCTTGTGAGGGATTGCCAGGAAGGATGGATTCGATATCGCTATTGAGTGTATGCCGCCAGAAAATGGCCGCCGATAAATTGGGCCGCTATTATCGTGATTCACCCGCCCAAGTGCAACGGGCCTAGAGGGGGAAAAAGACCAATGCCGCCACATTTTGCGCCGTTCGGTTGATCAGTCGTTCATTTTTGAGAGCAACAACCCCCGCCATCATGTCCTGGCTGGCGATCAACTTGCCGAACAGTCGCTCAAAACTCAAATTAGCCGGCTCACCGGGCAGGCTGTTGGTCAGCAGCAAGGGCTCTTTTTTACCACCAGAGCGGGCCAGACGCCAGACCAGTATTTCAACATTACGGGCGCTGTCGTAGAGCTTTTGCTGGTCGAGCTCATCAAACATAAAAAACTCATCCTTATAGCCATAAGCGTGACGAATCATGCCATTGAGGCCAGCCATCACTGCCATCACCCGGTCGCCCCTGTAGTCAGGCGACAGGGCCAATTCGAGGGCATCCGTACCCCGCGCGAAAGACAGCTCTTTATAGGGCACATAGCCCGCCTGGGAAAATAGTTGATCGAGGCGCTGCTCGACGCTGTATCCCGGGCCGCGCCTCAGTTGCCCTGGGTTGCGCTTATAGAGCTTCGCGGTCAGCTCGCGCAATAGATTCTGGGTTTCTCGATAATGTAAATCGGCAACCAGGTCGATATCGCTTTTCACCAGGTTTTGCGGCCGAAAGCGCAGATCGCCACAGCCAGCGAGCAACAGGCTTAAAAGCACCAGCCACACGACAGCTGTAAACTTTAAGCCCTTTATGGCACAGGACCAGCGGCGAATAATCATTTCCATCAACTCAAACAAATAAAAGATACCCCCAGCACTAACACCACAGTGATATTGATTGTTTCACGCCACAACATGACGCCCTGCAACAGCGTCGGTACAATGGTACAGATATCACCCAACGATTTTCATGACAGCCCACCGAATTATTGCCAATGTCTCAATCTGAATTCACCACCCCTGCCGCTAATAAAGCCGGCGACCGTCGCCACTGGGGCCAGCTCTACGGCGCCGCCAAGTCACTGGCGATTATGTCGGCGGCAAAAAAGCACGATGGTTTGACGCTGGTACTGACCGAGTCGGCCAAAGCCGCTGCCGCCCTGGAGCAGGAATTACAGTTTTTTAGTGACGATCAAGAGCTGCCAGTGCTCCACCTGCCCGACTGGGAAACCCTGCCCTACGATTTATTTTCACCCCACCAGGATATTATTTCCGAGCGCCTGCAAACCCTGCACCTGCTGCCCGAGATAACACGCGGCGTACTCGTCGTCCCCGCCTCCACCGCCATGCACCGTCTGCCCCCGGCCAGCTATATCGCCGGTAATAGCTTCGTCTATAAAGTCGGCGAAAAACTTGATATCGACGCCCTGCGCCAACAATTCCAACGGGCCGGCTACCACTGTGTCGACACGGTTTACGAGCACGGTGAATATGCGGTGCGCGGCGCGCTGATCGATGTCTTCCCCATGGGCTCAAAGCACCCCTTTCGCATCGACCTGTTCGACGATGAAATAGAAACCCTGCGCAGCTTTGATGCCGAGAGCCAACTAACGCTGGAAAAAACCGACAGCATCGCCCTGCTACCCGCCAAAGAATTCCCCCAAACCGACGCGGGCACCAAACGTTTTCTCGACAACTGGCATCTGCAATTCGATGTTGACCCGCGCCAGTGCACCCTTTATCAAGACATTCGCAGCGGCAATACGCCCAGCGGTATCGAATACTATTTACCGCTGTTTTTCGAACACACCGCCACCCTGTTTGAGCACCTGCCCGCCAACACCCTGTTGTTTGCCGACAGTGAAATTAACGCCGCCGCCAGCAGCTTTTGGCACGAGGCCGCCGACCGCTACGAATCCTACGGTGTCGACCCGACACGGCCCCTACTGAAACCGGCCCAGCTGTTTATGCCGGTTGATGAGCTGTTCAGCGCCATTGGCAAACTGCCGCGCACCGACATTCAATACCAGAACCTCGAAGCGGCCAGTGCCAACCATAATTTTGCCACTCAGCTCTTGCCCGATCTCAGTATTGACAGCAAGGCGAGCCAGCCCCTCGATAAACTCGATAATTTTCTTCTGGAGACCGAAGCCCGCACCCTGTTCTGCGCCGAGTCTCCCGGTCGCAGGGAAGTCTTGCTCGAGCTATTGAGCAACATCGGCGTCACCCCCAGCGCCGTCGATTCATGGCAGGCCTTTTGTGACGATACGTCCTCGATCTGCATTACCGTCTACCCCCTCGAACGGGGTCTGCAACTTGACACCCCCGCTGTTAATTTAATCAGCGAAAGCGAATTATTCGGTCAGCAAATTTTGCAGCGCCGCCGTCGCTCCCGGCAAAAAGAGGGCGCCGAGCAAATTGTCAAAAATCTCACCGAACTACAAATCGGCGCACCCGTGGTACACATCGACCACGGTGTTGGTCGCTATGCCGGTCTCACCACTATGGAAATGGACGGCGAGCCCCTGGAATTTCTCGAACTGCACTACGCCAACGAGGCCAAACTTTACGTGCCCGTGGCCAACCTGCATTTAATCAGCCGCTACAGTGGTGGCGACGCCGACACCGCGCCGCTGCATATTCTCGGTAGCGAGCGCTGGCAAAAGGCCAAAGAAAAAGCCGCTAAACAAATTCGCGACACCGCCGCCGAACTGCTCAATATTTATGCCCGCCGCGAGGCCCGCGAAGGCTTTAACTACGACATGTCGGCCGACGACTACCGCACCTTTTCCGCCGAATTCCCCTTTGAAGAAACCCCCGACCAGCTCGACGCCATCGAGGCTGTGTGCGCCGACATGACTGGCCCCCAGCCCATGGACAGATTGATTTGCGGCGATGTCGGCTTCGGCAAAACAGAGGTGGCCATGCGCGCCGCCTTTATTGCCGTGAGCAACAATAAGCAGATCGTAATACTGGTGCCAACTACCCTGCTCGCCCAGCAGCACTACGATAACTTCAATGACCGCTTCGCTAACTGGCCGGTGAATATCGAAGTGATTTCCCGCTTTAAAACCGCCAAAGAACACGATGCCGTTTTTGAGAAAACCGCCAGCGGCGATATCGACATTCTTATCGGCACCCATAAATTGCTGAACAGCAAAATTAAATACCGCGACCTCGGTTTACTGGTCATCGACGAAGAACATCGCTTCGGGGTTAATCAAAAAGAAAAGCTCAAATCGATGCGCAGTGAAGTCGATATTCTCACCCTCACTGCTACGCCTATTCCGCGCACCTTAAATATGGCCATGGGCGGCATTCGCGATTTATCAATCATTGCCACGCCACCGGCGCGTCGCCTGTCAGTAAAAACCTTCGTCCACCAGAACGAAACCCGGGTGGTGCGCGAAGCAATACTCAGGGAAGTACTACGCGGCGGGCAGGTTTACTACCTGCACAACGAAGTGAAAAGCATTGGGCGCACAGCCAACGAACTACAGGCCATGCTGCCCGAAGCGCGCATTGATATTGCCCACGGCCAAATGCGTGAGCGCGATCTTGAAAAAGTGATGGCCGATTTCTATCACCAACGCTGCAATATTCTGGTCTGCACCACGATTATCGAAACCGGCATCGACGTGCCCAGCGCCAACACCATTATTATGGACAGGGCCGACAAACTCGGCCTCGCCCAGCTCCACCAGTTGCGCGGCCGGGTCGGGCGCTCACACCACCAGGCCTACGCCTATTTACTAACGCCCGACCCCAAGCAAATGAGCACCGACGCCCACAAGCGACTCGAAGCCATTAGCGCCGCCGACCAACTGGGTTCCGGCTTTACCCTCGCCACCCACGATCTGGAAATACGCGGTGCCGGTGAATTATTGGGTGACGGCCAGAGCGGGCACATTCACAGCATTGGCTTTTCGCTGTATATGGATTTACTCGAGCGCGCCGTACACGCCATTCGCGACGGTAAGACACCCGATATCGACAGCGCCCTCAACCCCGTGGTCGACGTCAATTTAAATATCCCCGCTTTAATACCCGATGATTATTTACCCGATATTCACACCCGCCTGATTCTCTACAAGCGTATTGGTAGTACCGAAAATGCCGCACAACTGCGTGAGCTGCAGGTCGAAATGATCGACCGCTTTGGCCTCTTGCCCGACCCGGTGAAAAACCTGTTCCGCGTCACCAGCCTGCGCCATCGTGCAGAACAACTGGGCATTATTAAATTACAGGCGGGCGCTGCTGGCGGCACGGTTGAATTCGGCAAAGAAACCGCCGTCGAGCCCATGACCATCGTGCAGCTGGTGCAGCAGCAAGGTGATATCTTTCGTTTACAGGGTGCGACACAATTGCGTTATAACGTCGATATGCACAGCGCCGAAGAGCGCCTGCAAAACTGCGAAGAATTACTCGAACTGCTCGCGCCCCAACAACAACAGGTTGCTTGATGAAACTACCGATAAAATTTTTGGCACTGTCTGTCTTTGCACTCCTCACAAGTCCTGGTTACAGCAACGAAGCCGATGCAAAAAACAAACAGAAGTGGTATCGGGTTGAAGCGATTATTTTCACCCAAAAAGATGTGTTCGGCGATGAACTCAGCTCACGGGATATTGTGCTGGCTTATCCTGAAAACCTTATCGACCTCGACAGTAATCGAGTCGGCTTTACCCCCCTGCCCCAGAGCGAACGCAAGCTTGGCCCGGATGCCTATTCCTTAAACCGCACCGGCGTTTACAAGGTTCTCTTCCACAAGGCATGGTTACAGCCGGGGCTAGCACCGGCGAGGGCACCGTGGGTCAATATTGATATCAGCGATGACAACACCGCACTCAGCGGCAGCCTGCGGGTTTACCTCTCCAGCTACCTGCATCTGGAAAGTAACCTCTGGCATGTCAGCTATGGCTCGGGGTTCCAGTCACCCGGCACCGAAACCCTGAGTATTGAGCCCTTAAACAATGAGAGCTTAAACGAAAACAATCCTCTCGATTCGACAGCGGCCATAGCCCTGCCACATGCTGAAATAACACCCTGGCCAAGGCCGCCCACTCCGGCATTGTCGACACCGACAAGCCCGGCTGCAGAGCTTATGGATACAACAAATATCAATCAAGACGACACTCTTGCTGCAGGCAACGCTATAAGCACAGAAAACAGCCTCTTCAAGCCCATGCAGCGAAAAATTGAAGACATCATCCTGCTCAAACAAGCCAGCCGACTGAAGCTCAACAAACTGCATTATTTTGATCATCCGAAAATGGGCTTGCTGCTGAAAATATCTCGTGCCACAGCACCAGCGATCACAAATCAGAACACTAGCAATGTGGAAGATAAACCAGCTATTAACGAAGCCCTGAACTAAGTAAAAATCATTGAAAAAACCTGGCGCTTAAGCCGCTTGATGCGAGCTTGAGCAAAATAACATCGGGGTAAATACCCCACTAAAACCAAATGGAATACCATGGAAGCAGCAATTGAAAAACTTTTGTACTCAGCCCGCTGGATACTTGCGCCCTTATACCTGGGTTTAAGTTTAGCCCTGACACTACTCACCCTTAAGTTTTTTCAGGAAGCCCTGCATTTCTTCCCACTAATTTTCAGCACGAAAGAAGCCGATCTGGTGATGGTTGTTTTGTCTCTGGTTGACTTGTCTTTGGTCGGCGGCCTGGTCGTTATGGTGATGCTCAGTGGCTACGAGAATTTCGTATCAAGCATTGATATCGAAGAGGGTGATGAAAAATTATCGTGGCTGGGCAAGCTCGATGCAGGCTCACTAAAACAAAAGGTTGCCGCCTCCATTATCGCTATTTCTTCCATTCATTTACTGAAGAAGTTTATGAACGCCGACGAAATCGAAAATGACAAACTCATGTGGTACGTGATTATTCACCTCACCTTTGTCGTCTCCGCCATTGGCATGGCCTGGGTTGACCGCATGAACAAAAGCTTAAAATAAGCCGATGAAGCCCGGGGCGAGCTGGGGTCTTTCGTTAGCCCCCAGTAACCGGTGGGAAAAAGGCCACTTCATCCCCCGCTTTTAAAGTGTAGTCGTCATCGCGAATCACTTGATTAACCGCCACCAGAACCTCTTGCTCGGCAAACATTAATTGCCAGCGCCCACCTTTTGCGGCGAGTTGTTTTTTTAGCTGGGCAACGCTTATCGCTTCAGACAGATCAAATTCCAGCGACTCCAGCTCGAGCATTTCTCGCAGCTGGGCAAAAAACAGTATTTTAATCACCCGGGCTCACCGCCACTCTTTTCATCGCTGCGCTGCCAGGGCCCGGTCTTGCCACCCTCTTTCGTTAATACGCGAATACCGTCGATGGTCATGCCCGGGTCAACCGCTTTGCACATATCAAACAGGGTCAGTGCGGCGACCGACACGGCGGTGAGGGCTTCCATTTCAACACCGGTTTTACCGTCGAGCTTACACAGGGCTTCGATACGAATAGATTTGTTATCTAGTTGTATATCGAAATCGACTTGCACCTTTGACAACAATAAGGTGTGGCACAGGGGAATTAATTCGGGGCAGCGCTTGGCCCCTTGAATACCGGCAATACGCGCCACAGCAAGTACATCACCCTTGGCGTGGCCACCCTCCTGTATCAATGCCAGGGTCTCAGTACGCATGCGCACATAGCCTTCGGCAACGGCGATGCGCGTGGTGATCGCCTTACCACTGACATCAACCATGGCGGCTTCACCGGCCTGATTAACGTGGCTCAATTCAGACATAAAAGACCTTTTGTTGTATTTGAAACGGGTTCAATCGAGCTCTTCGCGACTGCCGCAGTCAACGCCGCTGGTGGCTTTTAGCTGAGCAACAAAATTACAGGGCCGATGACTGGCATCGAGTTGCTGGGCAATAATGCCGTCCCAGGCGGTGCGACAGGCATTGGTTGATCCCGGCATACAGAACACCAGGGTACCGTTAGACAGCCCGCCCAGTGCCCGCGACTGCACGGTGGATGTGCCAATATCCTGATAGGAAATTTGCCGAAACAGCTCGCCGTAACCGTCAATGGTCACGTCGAATAAGGGCTCAACGGCCTGGGGTGTCGAGTCCCGTCCGGTAAAACCGGTGCCACCGGTAATGAGCACCACCTGAATATCGTCCGAGGCTATCCAGCGAGCGACGAGGGCGCGGATCTGATAAAGCTCGTCTTTGAGAATAATTTTCTCGCCGAGCCGGTGACCCGCCGAAAGTAAATTATCAACCAGGTACTTACCCGAGGTGTCCGTACTGTCATCGCGACTATCGGAAACCGTTAATACGGCGATCGTTAAAGGCTGAAAGTTTTCCGCGTAATTCTTTGCCATCACTTAATCTCCTTTTCTTGCCATCACATCACTCACTATCACTGCACTAGCCACCCAGCATGGCCAAATGACTGGTGCCGCCGGTGTAACCGTCCTGTAAATAATGACTCACTTTTTTGTCATTTAACTGCGCCTGCATGTAGGCAATTAATTCGCCTTTTTGATCGGCGCGCTGTAGCAGCTGGCGCAAGTCGATGCCCTTATCCGAAAACAGACAAAGATGCAGCTTGCCCGTAGCGCTAATACGCAAACGATTACAGCTGGCACAAAAGTCCTTGCTGTAGGGCATGATTAAACCAATGCGACCCTGATAGTCGGGGTGGTAAAATTCTTCGGCCGGGCCAGCATCTTTCGAGCGCAGGGCCTGTTCCCAGCCCTCATTTAACAAGCGCTGTTTAATGCTCTCGCCGGAGACATGGTTGCGCTGATAAAATTCTTCGTTGTCACCGGTCTGCATCAATTCAATAAACCGTAGCGTCAGCGGTTTATGCTTTACCCAGGCGAGAAACTGATCGATTTGATTGCCGTTGTAGGCGCGCATCATCACCACGTTAACCTTGATCGAGCCGAGGCCAAGATCGGCAGCGCGGTCAAGACCGTCGAGTAATTCCTGCAAACGGTGATGGCCGGTAATGGCCTGAAATATTGACGGGTCGAGACTATCAATACTCAAATTCAGCCCATCGAGACCGGCCTCGACCCAGCTATCAATACGCTCGGGCAGCTTATAGCCATTGGTAGTGATAACGACTTTTTCAATACCCGGGGTTTGCTTAACGGCGGCAATAATCTCGGGCAAATCGCTGCGCACCGAGGGCTCACCCCCGGTAATGCGAATCTTGCGCGTACCCGCCTCGGCAAAGGCGGCGGCGATATGGCGAATTTCATCAAGGCGCAAAAAACCAGCACCCACACGACCGCCATCCCCCTGATAGCCATCGGGCAGACAATAATTGCAGCTAAAGTTGCAAACATCGGTAACAGACAGGCGCAGATAACGGAACTCGCGCCCGAAGTAGTCTTGTAACATATCAAACACCTTTCCAATGTCGGGAGGACAGCAAGTTTCCCCACTATCCCTCTGAATCGTCTACCGGCCAACACCAATGGTATTGAGCAAAGGCAGCATTCACGGCATCGGGTTCGTACTCACTCGCGCATTATCTGGCGTGTGAAGCTTAGAGCCCCGTAGCTCGGAGTTTGTTAGTAATCATTTGTGTCAGGTATTAAACCTGAAGAGCGAGTTTAACACAGAGCCGCGATGGAGAAATATCCGCTGAAAAGAGGGCTACAGAGCGAAAAACGAGATACAACTGAAATGACAAGGGCCTTCCCACTCCCGTAGCAAGGCCGCTGTTGGCAAAGACTATCTTGAAAATCTACTGGGCGATAAAGCCACCATCAATGGCGAGCTCTGCCCCCGTCACATATTTCGATTCTTCACTGGCCAGATACAACACGCCGTTGGCAATATCCAGGGCTTCACCCAGGTGACCCATTGGCGCCATGCCTTCGAACATACCACGCACTTCGTCACCGCCGCCCAGATCATCCATACCCTGCTCCAGCATGGGCGTCAGAATGGGGCCGGGATGGATGGAGTTGACGCGGATATTATTCTGCCGTTGCGCGCATTCCAGAGCCATCGACTTGGTCATTAAACGCACCGCGCCCTTACTGGAACTGTAGGCACCCGCTGCCGCAAAACCAACGATGCCCGCACCCGAGGAGATATTGACGATGGCACCGCCGCCCGTCAGCTCCATCGCGGGAATAGCCGCCTTCATGCCAAAGAACACACCGTCAACATTGACCTGGTTTTGGCGACGAAACTCTGTGGTTGAGGTCTCCATTAGGGGCTTGGCGATAAACATCGCCGCGTTGTTATCAAGAATATCGAGGCGACCATAGGTATCCAGAGCCAGCTTAATAATCTCGGCCCAGCCCTCCTCACTCGCCACATCATGGCGTAGGGCAACCGCCTCGCCACCGGCGGCGACAATCTGCTCAGCCGTCTCTTGCGCCCCCGCTTCATTAATATCGCCGACCACCACTTTGGCACCTTCACTGGCCAATAACAGTGATGTCACTCGACCCATGCCGGCGCTACCGCCACCGGTAACAATCGCTACTTTTCCCTCTACTCGCCCCATGACTAAGTCCTATTAATTATCATTTATGTTTGGAATTTATTTTAAAAAAATTAAGCGGCGGTAATACCACCGTCAATAACCAGCTCGGCACCGGTAATGTATTTTGCTTCTTCCGACGCCAGGTAGACCACACCATTGGCGATATCTAAAGCTTCGCCAAGATGACCGATGGGCGCCATGCTTTCAAAACTGGCGCGTACTTTATCGCCACCACCCAGTGCCGCCATGCCCTCTTCCAGCATGGGCGTGAGCATGCCGCCGGGGTGAATAGAGTTAATGCGAATTTTGTTGCGTTTTTGTGCACATTCCATGGCACAGGCCTTGGTCAACAAGCGCACTGCGCCCTTACTGCCACAGTAAGCGGGTGAGATTGCCGCACCCACAAGTCCCGCAATGGAAGAGATATTGACGATGGAACCACCACCCGACTTTTCCATTAATGCCATGCCGTGCTTAATACCCAGGAATACACCGTCGACATTAATGCTATTTTGCCAGCGAAATTCATCCAGACTTGTCGCCGAAATCGGCTTAACCAGAAACACCCCGGCATTGTTCACCAGAATATCCAACTGGCCGTAACGCTGTTCCACCTTTGCCAGGACACTGAGCCACTCGGTTTCTTCCGCGACATTGTGTTCAATAAAGAAACCCGTGCCGCCCGCTGCTTGAATTTGCGCCACGGTCTCAGCACCGCCCTCGGCATTGAGGTCGGTCACCACGACCCGCGCACCCTCTTCCGCCAAACGCAGTGCACTGGCGCGACCCAAACCGGAACCCGCACCGGTAACCAGTGCTACTTTATTTTCTACTCTTGCCATGTTGATTCTCTTTTTTTAGATGAAAAATAATTTTAGAATTAAATATTGGCTTTAGATTAAATGCTCACGCTAAGCGGCGATTTTATACACCAGACGCTTAAATTCGTGGCTAAAGGGGTGCCAAAATCCATAGGCGCGCTGGGTAAATATCAGCGCCGAGACACCGGCCCGAGGGGAGATCCACGAGTGGGTGCCCGCCATACCGCCCCAGTGATATTCACCAATGGCGCAGTCGGGTTCACCCACAGCGGGAGAATTTTTAACCGCAAAACCCAGGCCAAAGACGGTATTGGGCATATCCCAGGTGGGCAATTTGACCTTGAGTCCTTTGCGCAATTGATTGGTGTGCATTAGCTCAACGGACTGCGGCGATAGAATACGCTGACCCTGCCACTCGCCGCCATTGATAATCATCTGAATAAAAGTGGTGTAATCGGCGATAGTGGTCACCAGACCACCACCACCGGAGTGATAGCTCTTGGGCTCAAGCACGCTGCCAATCATAATATCGGGGCATGGCTTCAGGCCCGGCACCATGGGATCACGCAGATCGACGGGGGAGTAGTTGGTGGTCAGACGATGATGGTTTTCCGACGGCACAACGAAGCCCGTATCAACCATGCCCAGGGGTTCAAAGATGCGCTCTTTGAGGAATTCCAAAAAACTCTTGCCCGACCAGATTTCCACCAGACGCGCCAGAATGTCGATGCTAATACTGTACTGCCACTCTTCACCGGGCTGGTAGAGCAGGGGCAATTTGGCCAGTTTGTCGATCATTTCCGTGAGCGAGGACTCCTTGCCCATCATCCGCTGGTCGACATAAACCTTGTCCACCGGGTTGGTCATAAACAGGCCGTAGGCAAAGCCGGCGGTGTGGGTAAACAGGTGGCGAATGGTGGGCGGCGTTTGCAGGGCCTCGGTGTCGTCGAGTTCTTTCGCACCCTTCTTAAGCACCTTCAAACCTTTGAACTGGGGAATGTACTTTTCAACCGGATCATCGAGATCAAAGGCACCGTCGTCGTAGAGAATCATCGCCGCCGCGGAGGTGACGATTTTGGTATTGGAATAGGCGCGGAAAATCGCATCGTCGCGCATCGGTGTTTGGGCTTCGGTATCCATATAGCCCCAGGTTTTCACATCGACAATGTCGGTGCCTTTTAGAATCACCGCCGACAGGCCACTGACTAAATTGTCATCGACATAGCGCTGCATGGCATCGTGAATTTCACCGAAATCGTAACTCGAGGGTCTTATTGCTAGCGTACTAATGGTTATTCTCCTTCATTAAATAGCTCGGGCTTTAATTGTCATTCCGGCAAGACTAACAATTACCAAAAAGAGTTTAAACAGGAAGTTACCACGCGAGCTTGAGAACCGACGCTGCTGGGCGGGCGAGAAATAGCCCCACCGAACTCAGCAGTTTACGCAGTGACAAGGGTATTAGGGAGCAGCTAATCAAGATAGCTGAAATCAACGCCCTGCATTTTTTTGCGATATTCTTCGGTCACATTTCTGGCTTCATTACTGTTGGCAATGGCCACCGGTTTAATCATTACCACCAGCTCGGTTTTACTCTCAATTCTCTCGGTACCGCCAAACAGAACACCGACATAGGGAATATCCTTTAAAAAGGGTATACCCCGATTCCCGCTCTGCTTGTTCTCGCGAATTAAACCGCCGAGGACAATCGTTTCACCACTCTGCACGGCGACGCTAGTGGTAATTTCACGCTGAATAATGGTGGGTGAATCGATGCCCGAGGTATCGGTTTGGTTAACATCGTCGACCTTCTGGGTGATATCCATAATCACCATGCCACCAGCATTAACGCGCGGTGTCACCTCCAGAGTCACTCCGGTATCGCGGTATTGAATCTGGCTGGTGGTATTGAGGTCATCAGATGCGGTATTGGTGGTTTCCGAGGTGCGAATGGGCACCTGATCACCGACGCGAATCGTCGCGGTATGGTTGTCGAGCACCATTAATGAAGGCGACGACAGTACATTGAGGCGAGAGTCCCCGGCCACCGCATTGAGCACCGCCCGAGTGCCCGCCGCATCAAACAAGGCATAGGTGAAATCCGCTGGATTCAAGACACCATTCAAGGCACCGCCAACATCGCCGTCGGAGGGAATATTGAGACCTCCCACACCATTAAAGCGCCCAGGGCTATTCTTGAAAAACCACTGCAAACCATATTTCAATTCTTTATCCAGGGTCACTTCCACAATCGAGGCTTCAACCAGTACCTGTAGTGGCAGCACATCCAGCTTTTTCAGGGCTTTCTCTATGCCCTTATAGTCGCCAGGGGTGGAGGAGATCACCAGGGCATTGTTTTCCACATCGGCAATAATAGTCACCTCACCAACATCGAGAATACTGTCACCCTGAGCTTTCTGGTTTTTAGTACTCGATTTTTTTGCCGCATTTTTAGCATTACCGACACTCGCCCTGCCCCCCTCGCGCACCGCCCGGCTAAGCTCTGACTTGCGTTGGGTGTCAAACAGTTGGCCGAGAATCTCAGCAAGATTTTCTGCCTTGCCATTTTGTACGTGGTAGACATACATATTGGCGCCGTTAAAACTCTCCGCCTGATCGAGACGTCGGATCCAGGTTTCAGCCTTGTGCAAATATTGTTGTTGCGCCGTAATAACAAGAATCGCATTGAGCCGCTCCACCTCGATAAAATCGACCAGGCCCGCCAGCGGCCCCTCTGACTTATCCCCGAAAATAATCTCCAGCTCACTGAGGATGGTCACCGCATCGACATTTTCCAGACGAAAAAAGCCCACCGACTTACCCTGCAACTGGTCGACATCAAAAATACCAATGGTTTGACGGATATTGGCCAATTCACCATGGGGGCCAGCCAGCAGCAATATATTGCGATAGTCATCGACCACAACTTTAGTTTTTGTGGTCTTTACGCTTTCAATAATTTTATTCATTTGCCCAGCGCCAATGTATTGCAAAGGCACAATCAGAACCTGGTAACCCTTAGTCGGGTCGAGACGCGTCGAGGCGGTGAGGCCGGCGGGCACCGAGCCATCACTGACTGCAAGAATTTCATAAAAATCGCGATTTTTAATTAATACCGCGCCATTAACCTGGAGCAAGCTTTCCAGGGTCGACAGCAATGCCTCGTGGCTAATGGGACGGGTCGTGCGCATCGAAATATTGCCACTAACACCCTCGTCAATGGCGTAATTCAGTTTGAGAATATCACTGAGAATGGTTTTAACGACTTCGCGGATGGGTGAGTTTTCAAAATTTAAGGTCACATCGCCATCACTATCGGCGCCGTAGGAATTCTGAGTGGCACCCTTTGCCAAAAAACGGCCATTGCCGAGGTAAATTTCACTCGCCGTCGCGGCTGCAGTATTACTGTCGTCACCACCGGCAGCAGCCTGTCCCTGGTCGGCAAGTACAAGCACCTCCACAACCGCTTCGGAAACCTCTTCGGCCTGTTCTTTGCTTAGCGCCTCATCAACCCTCGCCATCAAAGGCTGCTCGGCACAGGCGCTGATTAAAAGGGCGCTACACAGGCCAACTGCAAGGCCGTACTTCATTTGGCCCCGTGCCATGGCAATAACTGCACACATTAATTTTTTCACGTCTTTATTTTCCCATCGTTAAAGCAGGCCATAAATCGCCCTATATTTTAAAGGCCCTCGGCCTGAGTTGGTGCCGCAGGCTTAACCAGCCTGGGTGCTCGCGTTTTTTGCGAAGCGGCTCTTCTTTTTTTCGCTGCATCGCTGTTGCCGGCCCTAACGGCCGACCTCGATGGCTTGCGCCGTGCTCTTTTGGATTTTTTCGGCGGCTCGCTAATCAGTAGAAGTAATGTATCGGTCTCACCATTCTTGCTTAAGGCAACCTTGTCAGCCTCAATACTTTCAAGCTTCCAGCCATCTAATAACATCTCAGCCTGCAGCTTTAGGTGTCTATCGCCTACCTTCTCATTGAACATGGCATAGCTGTCGGCGCCATTTTTAACCACGCCCGCCAATAGCCAGTGCTCGGATGCCTTACCGCTGGCCCCGACTGTCGACGACTGCACAGAGGCCTTGGGTTTTCTATCGGGGCTGAACAAGGTGCGCCGTACCAACTCCTCGTAGGTGTTTTGTGCCGGTAATTCTAGCGGGCTATGCAGTGTGAAATCCGCTGGCGATGTCGAGACGTCGCGCCCATCCGGCCCGCCATCCATGGCAATCAGCACCAGCTCAAGAAAAAGTAGTAGTGATAAAAAAGCGATGCTAAGACGCAATGCCGTACCCAGGGGTGTCGAGGCCAGCCAAATTGATCGACTCATAAGCCCGCCACAATGTAGGCGCTGAGGTCGAGACGAATATCCAGACTATTGCGCCGCGCCAGGCTTGAATTGGGCCGCGCACGTAGCCGCCGGCTGTTGCGAAGCGTGCTGCGCCGACTGGTGCTGACCTTTAATTTATCGATAAAAATGGCCGGTCGCGCGCTTTCCAGGGCGTAGAGAATGTCATTCAAATTCTGCGCCTCGCCTGTCAAATGGGCGCGCAAACCAATTGCCCGCGTACCCGCTAAACTCTCCGCCTCATATTCCTGCACGCTAACAAGCTGGCCACCACTGTCGGCCACCACCTCACCAATCAACTCCCGTAAATCGGCGGCGGCAAGGGCCGGCTTGGTCGACGTAAACAATAGCGCCTGTTCACCACTCAGCTGTTCGATGCGCGTCAATTGCTCATCGATAAGGCTTTCATTGGCGAGCAGGTTTTGATTGCCCTGCAATTGTCGCTGTAACATTTCGACGCGTGTCTGGCGCTGCATCAGATGCTCAAGCCAGGGCGCCACCCCATAGCTGCCGAGCAAAGCCACTAACAGCAGCAGTAAGCCGATGGCAATAAGGCGACGCAGGGCCAGGGGTAATTCATTCATCGGTGCTCTCCCCCGCGGCAACACTGCTAATCGGCATTGCCGCCAGCTTCTCAGACAGCTGCATTTTAATCTGGAAGCGCTCCTTGCCCGTCAGTGAATTGCGCGTCACGGACGAGGCAAACTCAACCTGATGAAAAACGGCCAGTGACTCCAGTTTTTCAATAAGGTCGGAAGACTTCTCCGATTCACCCTCTATTTCCAGTACGGAATCGTGAATGGCGACGCGCGTCAGCCAGGTGTTATCGGGAATAACGCGGACTAAATGGTGTAAAACAACTATTTTTTCAAATTGATTATTTTTTCTCTCCACCAGAGCGTCGCGGACATCCAGCGCAGCCACCAGCCGCGCCTGCTTGGCTCTCACCACTTTACTTTGCTCTAGCAGCGCATCGACATCATTGCTCAAGTGCTCAATCTGCTTTTCGTAGTGCCACAGCGGCAGCATCAATACCGCGAGTAACAAAACCAGGGCCAGGGCCCCCATGCCCTGATTGGCAGCGCTCCAGAGTTTTTCTTTGGGCGGGCGCTGCTCGGCCGGCAACAAGTTTTGGCTTGCGGAAAACGTTTCAGTCCTCGACAAGTCGGTTTTACGCTGTACCTGCGTCACCCTCAGGCCCAGTGCGGCACACTGCTCCAGCAAATTTTCGAGTACCGCCCTTTCGAGACACATCAAACGCAGGCGCAGCTTCTCGGTCTGCAGATTTTTTTGCAGAATTTCATAGCCGTAACACACCTGGTCTTTTGCAAAGGGGCTGAGCCGATCAATCTCATGGGCCAGCACATTGGCAATATCGCCATCGCTGACCAGCGGCAAGGTAATGTCGCGAACCAGTAAATAATCATCGGCCAGTTCCAGCACCACGCGCCCGCGCGCCTTGCTGTCGAGGTCTGCAATCTTGCTCAGCAATTGTTGCTTTGTCGATGACGCTGTCTCTGCATCGACATCGGAGGGCAGCTCACCCCCCGGTAAAAGAGAGGCTATTGGCAAACCCGGCAGCGCTGAAAAATAAGTCCTGCCCAGCTCAGTTTCTCGGCCCTGGCTTTGCAGCATCAGTTGCAAGCGACCGCGCTCAAGACTGAGGCGACAGCAGGCCTGCTGGTCCAATAAGCCAGCGCGCCATTTTTCCGGTAGCAAGTGAAGCAGTTCAGCCAGCCACCAGTGGAAAAAGTCGCTACTGGCCTGCAAAAACTGTTGCTGGCGGTGGGGGGGAATAAATCCAGCCATAGTTATTTTTCTTCTACGCGCATATTAAGTTTCTCTGTTCGCCCATTCCCTTGCTGATCATTGCTTCGCAAGGCATAGGGCTGCGAAGTCAGTCTTTTAATTCTTGTTTTCCCAGCGTTTTCAAGCAATTCAAACACCACACTCTGGCCCCCGACACTACCCTGGCCCGTGGTCGCCAATGCCGACAGGCTAAACACGGCTCCCTCCGCATCGGCGACAAAGTCCTGCTCAATCAAAGGCACCGGCGGCAGCGGTAAACCCGCGCGATGGGTACGGCGGCGCTCGTCAATATAGTGTTGCAGGGTACTGCGTTCAAGATCACTAATCGCCAACAAAACACTCAACGGCGCGACTTTGGCAACAACACCCGGGTTTTTCGAGTAAATCGTCACATCGGCCTCTATTTGCCGATAAATATTTTCGTTCATACCCAGCACCTTATGCAACTCGCTAACGCTGGTAAAAGCGCTATCTGCGGCACCGTAGGCCAAACCTGCGGCGAGGTAATCCTCATCCTCGGCACCGTGCAGGCGCACCAGGTCGTCTTTGTCCCGCCAATCGGCAATCGCACCCGCCAGGGCTTCACTTTGCTCCAGGGGCAAGCCATGGCCTTCAAACAAACGTACCAACAATGCCTCGCTGGCCTGATTAATATCGATTTTGCCACTCTCATTGCGCAGTATCAGCTCGACCTTGCCCTGCTCAAAGGACAGGGAAAATGCCTCACCATCACCCAGCAGGCGTTCCTCTTCGCTCGCCATCAGCAGGTTTGCCCATGCCAGCTGTACACCGCCCTCTGCCAGTTGCCGCGCCTGAGTGACGCCACTCAGTTGGCGGGCAATCAGGGCATTATTGCGGCTCATCTTCGACAGGCCCAGTGCCAACACACCCAGCAGGACGATGAACCATAATACCAGTATCAGCGCCACGCCCCGCTGCACTTGTGCACGGCATGGCAGAAAGCCGCCACCGTCTGAGTCAGCGAGCCGCCGCATGGCATCGCACCCGATCAAAATTCACGCTCTTGCAAACTGTCGTCACCCCCATCGGAGGCATCACTGGCATAGCGCAAGCCCAGGAGCATTTCCGGCCACAGCTGATAAACATCGGACGCTTCACGCAGTAGCTTCACGCGGACTAAGGTCGGCACAGCGGCGTCGGATACATCACCCGCAAGCCATTCTTCATGCCACTGTTCTCTAGCGTTAACATCACCGCTATTTTTACCACTCTCCCCTCCAAAGTAAGCCAGATTGAGCTGATCAATATTGGGCTCTAATACCAGCCGTTGACTCACCCGGTCGTCGACCCTAAGGCTGGCGTCACCGTCCCAGGTAATAGGGGTGCTGCTGTCAAAGTCCTGATAATCGAGGACTAGGACCTCTTGTTGATGATTTTCATCCCAGGCGATTTTCAAGGTCCACCAAAAAAGTTTACCGTCATTAATAAAACGCGGAAACGGCGCAACGTAGTGCAGGTAGTCGCGCCCACCAATAAAACTATCGACCGTTTCACCCGAGCTGAGCCTGATTTTAAAAAAGCGCGCACCACTTAAATGCCGTCGCAGTAGTTGGCTGAGCTGGAATTGCTGCTCAGCCCCATCCTGACGGGCGCTGACCTTACTCCAGGTCTGGGATGTCAGGCGCAGGGCGCCGAGCAGTAAGAGTGAAATCATCGCCATAATAACGATGGCGATCTGCAGCTCGACCAGGGTAAAACCCCGGTTGCCAAGAAGCTTGCCAGACGTGCTCACAGCGCGCTCTCGTCCTTTGTTCTGAGCTGCAAGCTGGACAATTTATATTCTCGCTTGTGCAAATCGCCCCAGTACACGGTGACCTCGAGTTCAAACAACTGATAGGCCGCCAGCGGATGCTCGGCAATATTTGCCGGCAAGATGGGATCGTCGGCATTGCTGCGATAGGGCCGGGCCTCCACCACCCAGTCGAAATCGGGGCCACCCCCGGTATCAACAGTGCCCGTATCAATATAGGCAGCCGAGCCTTTGCGCATCCGCAGTTCAGCCATTTTCGATTCAGCAATTTGCAGGGCGCTGTAGTAGTCGCTGCTGACCGCCGCCACGCGGCTGGAGCCGGCGAGAATACGCATAATCACGGTCATGCAGATGACCAGAATGGACAGCGCGACAACCACTTCCAGCAGGGTAAAGCCTCGTGCTTTGCGAGCCTGACATGACACAGCCTGCTTGCCGTGCAATGGGTAATGACGGGCTGTCACCGTGACTCCAACTCGACGAAAGCCGGCGACTCGAGACTATCGAATACACTCACCGCCCCGGTGAGCCAGTCGATGCGAATATAGCGCAGGCCCTCACCCAGACGCAGCTGCAGCAGTGCCCCGGAGGCGCTACCATCGGGGTAAAATACCAGGTGATTATTGCCGCCGTCGGGAAGGTCTTGACCCAGGCCGCCATCACTTGTCGTCCCAGCGGCGGCCTGGTAAACGACACTCAGTCCCGCAGCCAGAACGACCAGCTCACCATCAATGCGGTAGCTCGGTTCATCCGCCACAAAGCTCAAGGTAATAATTTTGCCCTGGGTAATCGCGGCACTGCGCTGCACACGCAGGGCGGCCAGTAGCTCGCGGCTGGCGGTCTTCAATTTGGCATTGTCTAAACTACCCCCGAGCCCGGGGGCAACCAGCACCGCGATAATGCCCAGCAATACCAGCACCACTAAAAGTTCGAGTAGGGTAAAGCCCGACTGGGGTTCTGCCGACAAAGGCTGGTGCCGCCACGGTCTATTCATATGTGGTAAACCGTCGATACTGACATGGCTGAGTAAGGGCGCATCGGGCGAGCAAGGCAGTGGCAATAGACCGGACTATTCCCAGCTCAGCACATCGCCATCTTCACCCTCACCACCCTCTCGACCATCGCGGCCCAGAGAGAAGAGGTCGAAATCACTGTGCTCACCCGGTGAGGCATAGTGATAGGGATTGCCCCAGGGATCGTCGCGAATGACTTTTTTCTTCAGGTAGGGGCCGTTCCAAATACGCGCCGATGAAGGTTTTTCAATCAGTGCGTTGAGGCCATCGGCCGTATTCGGATAGCGCCCAGAGTCGAGATGGTAGAGGTCGAGAGCCGTGGAAAACTCCTCTATTTGTAAGATCGCCGCCTTGGTCTTGGAACCACCAATCTGCTTCAATACCTGCGGGCCGACCAGACTGGCCAGAAAGCCGAGAATAACCAGCACCACGAGTAACTCGAGCAAGGTAAAGCCGCCCTGTCGCCCGCCACCCTGGCAGCCATTAGAACGACTAGAAAGCACTTTACTAATATATATTTTTTTATTTAATTTCATTAAGTTATAAAGCCTTGTTAATTTAAAATATCGCCTGAAATCTCACCTAATAAATCAGCACTACAAATGCCCATTTACCACTAATTAGTCACTACATTGGCAAATCATTAATACCCAGAATAGCCACCAATATGGACATAATAATGCCGCCAATAACGATGCCCAGACCAATAATCATCACCGGTTCTAGTATCGATAGTAGACGCTGACTGGCCGTCGCCACTTCGTCGTCATAGATATCGGCCACCCGTATTAACATCTTGTCGAGCTGGCCGGTCTCCTCGCCCACCTGAATCATTTGCAGGGCAAATTCGGGAAACACCCCCGCTTGCAGCAGGGGTTCGGCGAGCCCTCCCCCATCGCGCAAAATACTCGAGGCGGTATTAAGCTTTTCTAGTAACACCCTGTTTTGCATGCTTTCTTTGGCCACAGAAATCGCTGGAAGTAGAGCCACACCACCACTCAAGAGGGTGCCGAGACTACGACTAAAACGCGCCATATTCACTTTCTTGATCAAGTCACTGAGCAGTGCGAATTGCAGCAGGCGCTCGTCTCGCTGGTACAGCCAGGCGGGGTCCTGTTGTTTCTTGCGCACGTAGGCCACTCCCAGGCCCACAACGAGAACAATCAGCAAGGCGTAGTCCCGCAGAAAATTGGAAACGCCGAGCACAAAGGCCGTCGATGCCGGCAGGGGGGCATCCATATCTTCAAACAATTCGGCGAATTCGGGCAGGACAAAAATCACAATAATACCCAGGGAGAGCAGGGTCACGCCCACCAAAATCATCGGATACATTAGCGCCGATTTGAGCTGCTCGCGCAGGGCGTGGGACTTGTCGAGATAGGTCGAAAGCTCCATCAGGTTTTTCGCCAGGTCACCGGACAACTCGGCGGCGCGCACAAAGTTAATATAGAAACTGGCGAATAATTGCGGCTGCTCAGCCAGGGCCTCGGACAGAGACCGACCACCGCGCACTGCGGCTTGAAGCTCTGCGATCAGCTCCACCAATAAGGGCTTGGATGACACGCCGCCAATAATTTCGAGACTGCGATCAAGGGACAGCCCGGCACCCACCAATGTCGATAGCTGGCGGGTAAAATCGCCAATATCTTTATGGCCCAGGGAAGGTTTGCGAAATGACAAAAAGGCTCGGTCACTGGAGCGCCCGCCACCCTGCTGAGCCTGAGCAGAAATCGGTATCAGCCCAATGGCCTGCAGCTGAGTGATGACATCAGCTTCGGTGGCCCCGGTCATTTGCCCACTGGTCAGCTCGCCCTGGGCGTTGACGGCACGATAATCGAATTGGGGCATTAGCCTTCCTGTATCACTCGCGCCACCTCTTCGAGGGTGGTGATACCCTGGGTGGCTTTCAAACAACCATCTTCAAACATGGTGGCCATGCCCTCTTCCCGCGCCACGGCTTCAATGTCACCGGCACTGGCATGGCTCAGAATAAGACTGCGAATTTTGTCGCTGATGGTGAGAATTTCGATAATACCCACCCGCCCGCGATAACCGGTATTGGCACAGTGCTCACAACCCACTGCTTTGTGTAAGTTCAAAGACTGACCGGCGGGCAGTATGCGCTGCAGATCGAACTCTTCAATAATGCGCGCTTCGGCCTCATAGGGCTGCTTGCAGTGCTGGCAGAGCAGGCGCACCAGACGCTGGGCGAGGATCACGTTTAAGGTCGAGTTGAGCAGATAGTCCTCAGTGCCCATTTCCAGCAGGCGCGTAACACTGCCCGCCGCATCGTTGGTGTGCAGGGTCGACAGCACGAGGTGGCCGGTCAAGGCCGACTGCACACAGATGCGCGCGGTCTCTAAATCGCGCATTTCGCCAACCATAATCACGTCGGGGTCCTGGCGCACAATGGAGCGCAGGGCACTGGCAAAATCGAGGCCAATATTGGCGTTAACCTGTATCTGATTAATACCCTCAAGATTGTATTCCACCGGGTCTTCAACGGTGATGACTTTGCGCTGTTCGGTATTGAGTGAATTCAAGGCGGTGTAGAGCGTGGTGGTTTTACCGCTGCCGGTGGGGCCGGTCACGATCACCATGCCGTGGGTCATGCTCAATTCTTTTTGCAGGCGGGCGCGCTGCTCGGCGGTAAAACCGAGACTGTCGAAATCGAGGGTCACGCTATCGCGCTGCAATAAACGCATCACCACGCTTTCGCCGTACATGGTCGGTACGGTGGAGACTCGCACATCGAGCTCCTGACCCTGCACGCGCACATTTATGCGACCGTCCTGGGGTAAGCGGCGCTCGGCGATATCGAGATCGGCCATAATTTTAATCCGCGAAATCACCGCCGGGGCAATCTCACGGGGCGGCGATGGCTCGTCGCGCAACACGCCGTCGATACGATTGCGAATTTTTAAATTGTGCTCAAAGGGCTCGACGTGAATATCAGAGGCGCGGCTATCAACAGCCCGCTGGATGATTTGATTGACGAGACGAATGACTGGGGCCTCGCTGGCCATATCTCGCAGCTTGGCGACATCGATGGCGGAAAAACCAGCATTCGGATCGGCACTCTCCTCCCCTGCGCTGTCGCTTTGCTCGTAGAGACGCTCAATCGCTGCCTGAATATCCGGCGCCAAACCGACACTCAATTTCAGCTCACAGTGGCAGGCCATGGCGACGGCACGCAGACTATAGGTATTGCTGACATCGGCAACAGCCAGCTCAAGGACATCGCCTGTCATTGCCAGGGGCAGTAGGCTCTGGTCTTTCATAAAGCGCAGCGCGACGCTAGTCTCAACAGCCTGCTGAGGATAGTCATCGGCTTTCAGCAAGGGCAGCTCGGCGATATCGGCCTGAACCTGAGCCATGGCGCGCTCGGAAACCATGCCCAGGCGCACCAACAGCGCAACCAGGGATTCATCGGTATTTTCACTGTGCACGCGCTGGGCACGGGCGAAGTCCACAGCATTGAGCAGGCCCTTATCGACCAGGGCCTCGCGCAAGGCATCTTCACCGAGCAGTAATTCGCCTCCAGTATTGTGCTGACGCGTTGAGGCATCACCCAACACCGGGTCTACCAACGGCTCAGCCATCGCTTCTATTTCTCATGCTTTGTCTTCCATAGCCCTGCATTCCATCAACCTGTACACCGTACAGCAGAGCAAAGTTTAACCCGGCCACAAGTCAGAATAAATCTGTTTACAGGATTTGTTAGAATGCCCAACAATCTAACGCTCGTAAATCTGCTTACAAAACGACAAATAACAAGCCCTATGAATTTTGCACTGCTCATATTAGGTCCACCCTATAGCACCCAGGCATCGGCCAGCGCCCTGCGCTTTGCCCGTGCCGCGCTGGCCAGTGGGCACGGTATTTACCGCCTATTTTTTTACCACGACGGGGTACACAATGCCTCCGCCCTGGTGACTGCCGGGCAAGATGAAAAAAACCTGCCCGAGCAGTGGCAGGAACTGATCGAACAACATCAACTCGACTCCGTGGTGTGTATCGCCGCCGCCACACGGCGCGGGGTGCTCAGCGAAAAAGAGGCGAAAAGACACGGTAAAACCGCTGGAAACTTAAGCGACGGTCACGAATTGTCGGGATTGGGACAGCTGGTTGATGCCTCCCTCAACGCTGATCGGGTGATTACTTTTGGATAAACAAGCCACCGAAAAACCTGCCAACAAAGACATACTTCTGGTGTTTCGCCACGCCCCCTACGGCAACGCTCTGGCAAGGGAGGGGCTGGAAGCCGCACTGGCCTGTGGTGCCATGGGCGCTAAAACCAGCGTGCTTTATATTAACGAGGGTGTGTGGCAACTGCTGGAGCCGCAAGACAGTGGTGCTATCGACTGTAAAAATCAGGCGGCTATGGCCAGCGCTCTGGCGCTTTATGATGTTGAGGATATCTGGGTGGATGAAGCTTCCCTCCAGCAAAGAAAGCTGAGTAGCGCGGATATACATACCGGCAAAATTATTGACACGGCCCGCGTGCAAGAGCTGCTCGCCACCAGCAACAGTATTTTGAGTTTTTAATGTTATTACACACCGTGAATAAATCAGCCTTTGACAACAGCGCCCTTGGCGACTGCCTGAGAGTCGCTAGTGCAAACGATGCCGTACTACTGATCGAAAATGGTGTTTACGGGGCGCTGCATAGCGCCCAAGGCGAGACTGATTACAGCCAGAGCATCAAACAGCTCAGCGCCAATGGCACACGTTTTTTTGTGCTTCGAGCCGACTGTGAGGCGCGAGGGCTAGACGACGCTGCACTCCTGCCTGCATTTCAAACAACAGACGATGCGGGCTTTGTCGCCCTTGCGGCAGAAGCTTCGGCCATACAGAGCTGGTATTAATACAGTGGCACATAAGATGGAAATATGGATAAGGCTTTAAAACTCGATAGCGACGGCCACCTACAGTACCTCGACGACTGGTCTGAGCAGGCGGCCCAGCAACTGGCGGCCAGTGAAAACATCGAACTCGGCGCGGCCCACTGGGAAATCATTTATCTCTTGAAAGAATTTCACCAGCGCTTCGAGCTGTCGCCCCCCATGCGCCCCCTGGTGAAATACATCGCCCAGAACCTGGGCAAAGAAAAGGGCCGCAGTATTTATTTAATGCAATTATTCCCGCCTAGTCCGGCACGGGTGGCGAGTAAAATTGCCGGGCTGCCGAGGCCGGAAAACTGCTTATAAATACGGTAAGAATGGCAAACCGCCCTTACTCCCGAGGCTATGTATAACTTGAAAAGCCATGTAATACTGGCCACAGCAGAGCGGCATTAACGAACCCAAGACCACTCAATAATTGGTAAGATATGATGAAAAACCTAAGCGCTATCGCCTTTGGATTGCTGATATTCTGTGGCCAGGCTAGCGCAGGGCAGCTAATAAGCGCCTTGGATAATAGCGGTAATAATGCTGGGCACTCCCAGCAGAATACTACCGCGAACAGGCATCCATTCTTCAACCTACTACGCAGCACCAGGATTTACCATCGGCCACTGACTACAGCAGAAACCATTAAGGTCTCAGATCTTATTGTTCGCGGCCGCATTGTTTCAATTTCCGCCGGACGATCCATTCACCATAACGACGGCTATTCAAATTCATTAGACACCGTTTTAATCAAGATGAGTGTCTCTAATTCTCTTAAAGGCCCTTACGAGGTAAGTGATTTTGTGTACTTTGAATACCTGCTAAGCGCTTACCCAATAGACTATCTCAATAAAAATAAATATAAAGGAGAGATACTGGCCTTATTGAGAACACCCACATGGAATAGTGAAGCCTACACAATAATTGATTCAGACCAGGGTTTAATGCATGAAGTTGACACCCTCTACAGACTGACAACTCAACAGACATTGTTAATTGAGAAGCCAGACGACAGCGAAGGAACAATCAGGATTTCCCAGCCCCTCAATGAAGACAGGCCATTATTTCTTGGTCAATCATTGAAGCAAGTAGAAGAAGAAATTGCGGCATTATTGACGGGTGACGCACGTCATCATTGAATCCAAATTTGGTGCCACTTGTAATACGGTGAAATACATCAAAAGAATTCTCAAGCAATAGCGACCGAAGCCAAATCCCAGGCTAGATTACGCCATTACTACTGAGTCGCTCGATATTCTCTTCGCTATAACCCAGCTCGCGCAATATATCGGGACCACTGGCACCGGGCTCCGGGCCAATATGGGCAGGCACCTTATCCGAACCCTCTACCCAGAAGGGGCTATTCACCGCCTGACCGCGGCCATAGTTGTGGCCTTCAACATCAATCAACATATCGTTGGCCAGTACCTGGGGATCGTCAATCACCTCCTCCATGGTAGCCAATACACTGAAAGTTAGTTTTTCAGCCTGCAGGCGCTCGCGCCATTCAAACAGATCGTGGGCAAGAAAGGTCTCGGCCAAAATAGGCGCGAGTAATTTGGCATTGTCGTTGCGCTGCTTGATGTCGGTAAAGCGAGAGTCTGTGAGTAGATCCTCCCGCTCTAGAGCCTTTAGCAGGCCCGGCCAATGTTTATTCTGATGCAAAACAACCAGCAGCAACCAGCGCCCATCCCGGGTTTGATAGTGATTGAGCAAGGCATTCGTTGGCTGACTGGGGCTAGGATTGGGCACCACACCCCCACCTGCCAGCACACAGGATATTGAGCTGGAAGCCGTCCACAGACCATTCGCCAATAAACTGCTATGCACCTTGCCGCCGCGCCCAGTGATTGTTCTTTTATAGAGGCCGGTCATAATGGCTGCGTACATAGTCATGGCGCTGGGATGATCACCCATACCCGGTGAAGACATACAGGGTTCACTGTTGGCCGTATGCACTGTATCCATTAAGCCCGAGCGCGCCCAGTAAGCCGTGGCATCAAAACCCGGCGCGCTAGCTTCGGGGCCTTTTTCACCGAAGCCGGTGATTTGTCCGTAAATCAGGCCTTCGTTTTCGGAGGCAAGATCCTCGTAGCAAATTTCTAGTCGTGCCAGTACATCAGGCGGAAAATTAGTGATTAAGATATCCGCCTCTCTCACCAGCTTTAAGAGTATCTCGCGACCCTCGGTCGATTTCATATCGAGGCCAATGCTGCGCTTATTGCGGTTATCCTGCTGCCAGATATAGCCAAATTCCAGGGGCATAAAGGGCGGCGCTTTATGGGCATAGCGCAGCGGATCACCGCGCCCGGGTGCTTCAATTTTAATGACATCGGCGCCAAAATCCGAAAGGATGGCCGCGCTGCCGGGGCCAAAAATATAGGTCGCTATTTCTAAGACTTTAATGCCTTTTAACAGCGGCTCTGAGTCATTCATTTTGGCTACCCTGTAAAATCACAAATAATTGAACGTTATTTTTATTTATTTACCCTGCTTCATTCTCTCTTTTAAATCGGCGAAGGGGTTGAATGTCGCGGCGGCAACTTCATTCTCTTCGGTGCTACCGTAGCGAATAAAATCGACGAACTTGGTGTGCTCTTCGTCGTGACAATAAATACACAGCAACTCCCAGTTACTGCCGTCGGAGGGGTTATTGTCATGGTTGTGATCACGGTGATGAACCGTGAGTTCAGTGAGATTAGCGCGGGTAAACTCGCGGGTACAGCGCCCACAAATCCAGGGGTAGAGCTTCAGGGATTTTTCGCGATAACCCTTCTCACGCTTGGCGATATAGGCCCGTTGCTCGGCGAGATGTTTGTCCAGTTTGCTGGAGCTCATTGTTAGCCCTCATTGATTCCAGGCCCCATACTATTGCAAAAACTTTTCCCATGCACCCCGGAATAAACCGTCGTACACCTGGCGCCAGATGAGACCCTTCCATAACGATATTTTCAGGCCGCAGAAATTAGCTCATTCGCAAAACCATTAAGCCCATCACTTTCCCTAACACTCAAGTGCCATTGCAGTAGCCAGGTACAAGAATCACACACCGTCTGTGCAGCACTTTAATACCAGCGATTAACAGCGAACGAAAGGACTTTCTATCTTCTACAGATAATAGCGGCGGACACTAAACAGTTTCAGTAAAAGGAACTAGCCAATAGAATCAGCGGCTGTCACCGGGCGCAAATCACTCATCTCTTCATCAGTAAAAATGCGCGAACGAATCATAAAACGCAGGCCCAGGGGGATTTCCAGAGAGAAGCTGGCACCCCGCCCCTTCACCACATCGACGAGGGTGTGACAATTTTTATAATATTCAAACTGATCGGCGTGCATAAAGAGACCGCAGCCGTGGATATCGCCCAGATAGAGATCGCGACCACCGAGGCGAAATTCGCCCTTCGGGTAGCACATCGGCGATGAGCCATCACAGCAACCACCACTGAGATGGAACATCAGCTCACCATGCTCATTGCGCAAACGGTCGATTACTTCGGCCGCGGCCTCGGTCACACTCACTCGTTCAACGGTCATGGTAAGCCTCCGCTTATTCAGCAATTCGACTCGGCGTTTTGCCGAGCCGCATTGAAGGGCTGTTTAGAAAAAACCCAGTTTGTTTTTATTGTAAGACGTCAATATGTTTTTGGTGTGGCGATAACCATTCAACATCATGGCATGGTTTTCTCGGCCAATGCCCGAGTTCTTGTAACCGCCGAAGGACGCGCCCGCCGGGTAAACGTGATAGCAATTGACCCAAACGCGGCCCGCCTGAATACCCCGGCTCACGTTATGCACCTGATGCATGTCGCGCGACCAGAGGCCTGAACCCAGACCAAACTGCGTATCGTTGGCAATTTCCAGGGCTTCCTCTTCATCTTTAAAGGTGGTCACGGCCAGTACGGGACCGAAGATCTCCTCCTGAAAGATGCGCATTTTATTGTGCCCTTTAAAGACAGTGGGCTTGATGTAATAACCATTGGGATAAAGTTCATTGTCATAAACCTCACCACCACAAAGTAGCTCAGCGCCTTCTTGCTTACCGATGTCGATATAGCTGAGAATTTTCTGGTACTGGTCATTCGACGCCTGCGCACCCATCATGGTGCTCAGCTCATAGGGGTCGCCCATGGTGATGGCTTCAATCCGGGCCAGGCACTTGGCCATAAACTTATCGTAGATACTTTCCTGAATTAAGGCTCTGGAGGGGCAGGTGCAAACCTGTCCCTGGTTGAGGGCAAAAAACACCAGCCCTTCAATCGCCTTATCGAGGAATTCATCGTCCTCATCCATGACGCTTTCAAAGAAAATATTCGGCGACTTACCACCCAGCTCGGTGGTTGCCGGAATAATATTTTCAGCCGCGTATTGCATAATCAAACGACCGGTACTGGTTTCACCGGTAAAGGCCACCTTTTTAATATCGGGATGAGAAGCCAGAGGCTTGCCACATTCGACACCAAAACCATTGATCACATTGAGTACGCCGGGCGGCAATAGGTCGGCAATCAGCTCCATCATAATCAGCAATGAAACGGGCGTTTGTTCGGCCGGCTTGATCACAACACAGTTACCGGTCACCAGGGCTGGCGCAATCTTCCAGGCGGCCATCAGCAGAGGGAAATTCCAGGGGATGATCTGGCCCACGACACCCAGGGGTTCGTGGACTTCCATGGTTACCGTCTCGGCATCAACGTTAGTCACAGAACCGGCTTCGGTACGAATACAGCCACCAAAATAGCGGAATTGATCAATAACCAGGACTAAATCGGCACCTAAGGACTCACGAATGCCCTTGCCGTTGTCACAGGTTTCGACTGCCGCCAGTAATTCTATGTTCTCTTCCAGGCGATCGGCAATCCTGAACATCAGCATGCTGCGCTCAGCCGGGGAGCTCTTACCCCAGGTCGCAAAGGCTTCCCAAGCTTTTGCAATCGCAAGATCAACATCTTTTGAGGTTGATTGAGGAATCCGCGCGATAAAGCTTTCATCAATCGGCGAGGTATTATCGAAATATTGTCCATCGATTGGGGCCACCCACTCGCCACCAATGTAGTTCTCGTACTGCTCTTTAAATTCGGGCCGTTGATAAGCCATGCTGATCTCCCACGTATCTGATTAACGGTTATGGTCCTTCGCCCTGTCAGGCCTTTATTGACCTGTTCTTATAATCCCTTTTACAGCGGCGAACTGTGTGGCGCAAATTGGCGGAGCTAAAAAGCGGCAAACCCTGCGCCCAACCTCACCGATTATGTCGCTAGTTTGCGAGGAGTACAAGAACCGCTGAGTAACCCCGATAACAGCCCCACCGCCCCTACGTCAAGTGAACAATCACCCGTCGCCTACCCGGCTGGTGGCGGTGCTCCCAGAGATAAACCCCCTGCCAGGTGCCCAGCGCCAACTGCCCCCCTATCACCGGGATAGCGACACTGCTCGCTGTCAGCGCCGCTTTAATATGCGCCGGCATATCATCGGGACCTTCGAGCGTGTGGGTGTAGAGTGGGTCGTTCTCTGGCACCAGACGGTTGAGCCAGCTTTCAAGGTCTCTGCGCGCTGAGGGGTCGTAGCTTTCCTGAATCAGCAAGCTGGCCGAGGTATGCTGAATGAAAAGCGTACACAGGCCCTCGTCCAAACCAGCCCCATTAACGACGGCATTAAGCTCCTCGCTAAAGTCGAGCAGGCCCTGTCGTCGTACATCGAGTGTCAGTGTGCTAATCATCTGCTCCGCCTGTTGTTAAATACTGCTGTTGACTGCTGCCGGCCAGCAATTAAGCGCTATAATAGGCGTTTTGCCGGAGCCCCTGTGACTGCTATCGATCCCGCCACCTACGACCAACAGTTGCAAGAAAAAGTCGCCGACCTAGAGACGCGCTTTCAGGGGCTTGAACTGCCGCCACTCGATACCTATGCCTCTGCTCCCCTTAACTACCGCATGCGTGCCGAGTTTAAAATCTGGCAGCAGGACGGTCGCGCCGATTACGCCATGTACCGCCAGGGCGAGCACCGAAAAGCGTACATCATTGAGTCATTCCCGGCCGGATCAAGCACTATTGCGGCCCTGATGCCGCCACTGCTTGAGCAAACCAACCAGTGTGACATTTTGCGCCAGCGTCTGTTCAGCGTCGAATTTTTAACCACCCTCAGCGGCGAAGCTGTCATCACCCTGCTCTATCACCGTCCGCTAGATGAGGTCTGGGAAGAGCGCGCCAAGGCACTCGCCGCCCATATGAACACAGACATTATTGGCCGCAGCCGCAAACAGAAGGTGGTTATTGGTCGCGATTATGTGATTGAAAAGCTAGAGGTCGACGGGCGCACTTACGCCTATCAGCAAAAAGAGACGGGCTTTACCCAGCCCAATGCCCGCGTCAACGAGAAAATGCTCGACTGGGCGCGCCAGCACAGCACGAACTTTGGCGGCGACCTGCTGGAACTGTACTGCGGCAACGGCAACTTCACCGCCGTGCTGGCACAGAATTTTCAGCGCGTGCTGGCCACGGAGATCGCCAAAATCTCGGTGAATTCAGCGATCTATAATTTCGAAGCCAATAAAATAGACAACATTGAGATTGTGCGTCTCTCCAGCGAAGAGATTACCCAGGCGCTGAACGAGGTCAGACCCTTTCGTCGCCTGCGCGATATCGATTTAAAGAGCTATAATTTTTCGACCGTCTTTGTCGACCCACCCCGAGCGGGCCTTGATGACGACACGGTCGAACTGCTGCGCCGCTTTGACAACATTATTTACATTTCCTGCAACCCGGAAACCCTGCACGCCAATCTACTGGCCTTAGATAGCAGCCACAGCATTGAACACTTCGCGGCCTTCGATCAGTTCCCCTACACCCACCACCTTGAGGCCGGTGCCGTGTTGAAGAAACGCCTACCCCACGAGATCAATCAGGCTGAATAGAAAAGATCCGTCGAGTCACTGCCCGGTTTACGTTTAGGCACGCCCTCGTCGAGTAATTTCTTAGCGGCATCGAGAACGAAGTCGCCAAAGGCTTTTTCTGTTTCCAGACGCTCCCGGTCAAAGGCCTTGCGCTGCTCACGCGACAGGGCCTTCCAGGCATCGAGAATGGGAATATGCGCGGTGGCATCGGCAACCTGATAAAACACGCTGTAAGCTTCGGACTCCCGCGCCTCAGGGTTAATCTGCGTCAACAGCCAGGAAATACGCAGGCAGGCCTCGGTAATACTCAATTCATCGGCGACTAAACCCTTGGCCAAAATGGTAATGCTCTTACTCGTTTCTTGCGCTTTTTCCTTAAGCTGCTGCTCAAAGACCAGCCTTGCCGCCTCACGCTCTGCATCAAGCGCTTGTACTTTACGATGAAGATGCAGGGCATAAGCGCCCAAAGCCACGACAATCAACACCGCTAACACGATCAAAAAAACCACAAACCACCTCTACATTAAAAATAAAAAAACATCGTTATATCGACAAATTACGCCAGGCCAAGCGTCCTTAAAAAGATTAACCCGCAAACGACAATGACAAAGGAAAATAGGCCACCGAGCAAGACAATGTTCGCCGCCATTTTGGCATTGCCACCAAACACCTGGGCAAAGACCACGCTAATGGTAGAGGTCGGCGACGACAACACCAGGAACACAATGCCCAGTTCCATACCGCGCAAACCACAGCACCAGGCAATGGGCACACCCAGTGCGGGCATTAGCAGACACTTATAGAGCGCCGCCCCCCAACCGGCCAAACTGGGGCTGCGCAACTGGGCAAAGTCCAGCGAGGCACCGACATTAATCAACACCAGGGGCACGGTCATCTGCGCCAGTAGCCTGCCACTGTTCGCCAAGGCATCGGGTAATTGCAGTTTCAAAGCACCGGCTATCGTACCCAGTAGCACGCTAATAATAATGGGGTTTTTGGCGATGTCTGACAGATAGTTTTTAGCCGGGCTACCCGCTTGCTGACTATAAAACTTCAGCATGCTGATGGAATAGATATTATTAAAAATAATAAAAATGCCCATTGGCAGCGAAGCCAACGCCACCCCTTCAACACCGTAAACATTGTAGGCCATGGCGAGACCCGAAATCAGCAAATTGCCCCGGGTAGCACCCTGAATAAAGACGCCCCTATCGGCGCGCTGTGAGACGATAACTGGCGACAGGGCCCAGGCCAACAGGGACATAAAGACTAACAGGCCCACACTGACCGTGAGAAAACGCGGTGCCTCAGCAATACTGAGGTCAGCACTCGATAAGGATAAAAACAACATCGTCGGCGCGGCAAAATTAAAAACAATGCGCGAACTGTCCTGCAAAAAGCCTTCGCTCAACCAGCCCATACGCCGCAGTAATACGCCCAGAGCGGTGAGTAAATAGACGGGTAAAATCGCCGTAAAGACAAAACCGACAACCTCAAGATGTTGCAAGATTTACCACCCTTAACTGCCATTCACACAGGTAATTCACTGTGGCGAGTCACTCTCATCACTGGCATTAGACAGCAGAGTGTCTTCCGCCAACTGGCTTTCATCACGCAGTGCTGCCGGCATCGTACGGCGGGTTCTAGCACCCAATGTTTTCAACTCTTCGACACGTTTCAGTAGATTACCGCGACCCGAGACCAGGCGCTTACGGGTCGTCGTCCAGGCATCCCGGCTCTTATCCAGATGCTTGCCAATATCCTCCAGCCCCTCTGCCAGTAAAACGAACTGATCGTAGAGGCCGCCAGCCTGAACGGCTATTTTTTCTGCATTGAGGTTTTGATCGGCGTAGCGCCAGATATTGTGAATGGTGCGCAAGGTGGCCAATAAGGTACTGGGGCTGACTAAAATAATACCCTTGTCGTAAGCGTCGCTAAACAGCTGATGATCGTGTTCAATCGCCAACATAAAAGCCGCTTCAACAGGAATAAAGATTAATACGAAGTCGAGAGTATTGATGCCCTCCAGCTGCTCATAGGCCTTGCGATTAAGACCCGTGACATGACCCCGCAAGGAGGCAATATGGGCTTTAAGGCTTTGCTGGCGCTGACTTTCATCATCACTACGACAAAAACGCTCGTAATCTTTTAGCGAAACCTTGGCGTCGATAACAATGTCACGCTGATCCGGCAAATGAATAATCACATCGGGATTGCGCCGCCGACCCTGCTCATCCTGCAGCGTCACCTGGGTTTGATATTCCCTGCCCTTACGCAGGCCGGACTCTTCGAGCAGGCGCTCGAGAATCAGCTCACCCCAATTGCCCTGAAACTTATTATCCCCTTTCAGAGCACTGGCCAGTTTGATCGCATCCTGGCCAATCTGTTGGGTCTGCTGCTGCAACTCACCAATCTTACCTTCCAGACGATTGCGCTCGGCGCTCTCCTTGTCATAAACGTCTTCCACCTTCTTGCGAAAGTCGGCGAGATCTTTGCGTAGAGGGGCAACGGTATTATCCAAAGCATCCTTGCTGGTGCGGGAAAATGAAGCCTGTTTATTATCGAAGATACGGTTGGCCAGATTCTCAAATTCTTTACCCAAAGAGCTGCGGGTTTGCTCCAGCAAGGCAACCTGCGCCTGTCCTTGTAAGGTTGCCGACTCCAGCCGTGCTGTCAGGGCGCTATTATCACCACTTAAGGTAAGGTTCTGCTGCCGTAGATCGGCGACGTCGAGCTGCAAGCTTTCTACTGCTTGCTCGAGGTGTTGCCTGTCGCGGAGTAAGCTGGCGCTCTCTACTCGAGCAGCGGAGTCGCGACGGCTGTAACGGAAATAAAACACCAGCCCTGCCAGAACAGCGCCGACGATGGCGGCGAGAATAATCCAGAGTAGTGACAAAGAAAAAGGCAGGGCAGTCATAAGCAGGATTTTAGCAGTTCAGCCCTCGACAATGGGGTAAAATAAGTTTTGCTTGTCATCCAGGCTCCCTATCAACGCCACCCCGTACGAGGTCAGCCACGCCATTGACGAACACAGCAGCGACTAAAATCCTGGTCTTCGATTCCGGTGTTGGTGGCTTGAGTATTCTACAAGCCCTGCAACGAGCGCTGCCGGCCTGCGAATACAGTTACGCCTCCGACAATCAGGCCTTTCCCTATGGCACCAAAAGCGCCGACTTTTTAATCGATCGTGCCCACAAGGTGCTACAAGCGCTGATCCAACAAACTCGGCCCGACCTCATTGTCGTCGCCTGTAATACCGCAAGCACACTGGTACTGCCACACATTCGCCAGCACTTTACTATCCCCATAGTGGGTGTCGTGCCCGCGATTAAACCTGCGGCATTACAATCAAAGACCCGGGTTATCGGCTTACTCGGCACCCCGGGAACCGTTACCCGGCCCTATACCAAGGCTCTCATCGAAGAATTCGCCAGCGACTGCGAGGTGGTCAGCGTCGGCAGCGCCGAACTAGTGACACTGGCCGAGCAAGCACTACGGGGTACAGCGCCACCACTGGAGCAATTGGGTGAGATACTCAAACCCCTGTTTGACAACTTGCAGCTCGATACCATCATCCTTGCCTGTACACATTTCCCCTTAATTAAAGAGGCTTTAATCAAGGCATCGACACGCCCGGTCAATTGGCTTGATTCTGGGGAAGCCATTGCGCGCAGGGTTAGCTCGCTACTCGACACTCCGCCCTCGGAACAGGCCCAACAGCACAGCAGACAAAACACGGCAATATTCACCATGCCCAGTAAGGATATCGCCTTACTTGAGAGTGCCCTGAAAGAATTATTGCTGACGCGAATTGAATATATACAGCTCTAAGGCGCTTTTATTCCGAACGCTTAAAGCTGGCTATATTTTTAATATAAGGCTGGTAGCGGAGAATAAAGCCAGGTAGAGAATTCAGGTAATCTGTAGCCTGATGGTGGCTAGAAAAGCCGCCTAAGGTAATCGCCAGAAAGGTTTTTCCATCAACGCTAACCGGGTGAACATAGAGTTCATCCAGGCCTATGTCCTGGGCAACATTAGAGAAAAAGTGCGCGAGAAATTCATCATCACCGACATTGGCAGAGAGAATCTGGATGGTATAAACCACTCCTCCAGAGGACGCCATCCAGCGCTGCGTTTTCTGGGTCAATGCCTCGAGGGTCACCACAGTGTCGCCAGGCTCAGCCACGCGCTTCGCTGATGAGGCCCGTTCTGTTACATCTTTCAAAAAATACTGATCTTTCTTTTCTTCTGGAACAGAAGCCAGCGCGGCCTGGTCTGTAATCAGTGATTGTGCCGTATCTTTTGCCATCGGCTTACTTAGATAAAAACGAAATGAAGAACCCTTGTAAAACACGGCACCAAGTACCAATACAGCGAGCAGCGAGACGGTAAACGCCATTTGCTTTGTTGTTACACCGCTTTGTGTTTGCCCCGCATCCCTAGCTGCCAGACGCACATGGGTGGCCTTAACCGTTTTTGATTGTGCAGCAAAAGCGGCCAGTAGAGATTTATCGGCCAATATCGTCAGTCTTCTCGGTAGACCCGAAGAAAATCGCGTTAACAAGCGCAAAGCCGATGCTGTAAAAATGGGGGAACCATTGTAGCCCGCTTTATGTAAACGAAATGACAGGTATTCTCCCACCTCATCTCGGGTAAAAGGCTTTAAATAAAAGCTATGGATAATACGTTCTTTAATTTGCCGCACTGAAGTATCGGCAAGATGCTCGTCTAGTTCCGGCTGGCCAAACAATACCAGCTGCAGTAATTTTTCCGTTTCCGTTTCAAGATTACTCAACAAGCGCAACTCTTCGAGAGTTTCCAGGGGCATGCACTGCGCTTCGTCGATAAAAACAACAACTCGCTGTTGAGCTACGTGCATTGCCAATAGTTTATTTTGCACTAATTGCAGAGCATGGTTTTTGCTGCAATCACTATCAAACTTTAGATCCAACTCATTGCCAATCGCAAAGATGAGATCACTGGCCCGCAAACTAGGGTTGAGGAGAAAGACAAGGTGAGTATTTTCGGGTAGCTGTCGGGCCAGCATGCGCGAAAGCATGGTTTTGCCACTACCGACTTCGCCAACCACTTTAATAATGCCGTCGCCGTGGGAAATACCGTAGGCAATAGCGCTGATCAAGGCCTCGCGTTCACCGCCAGAATAAAAAAAGGAAGTATCTGGCGTAATGCCAAAAGGCGACGCCTGCAAACCGAAAAATTGACTGTACATTATTCAGTAATATTTCCCAGCTGGTAGGGGATTGGACGTCATTCGCAATAAAGAACTGTCTGTTCGCTGGTGTGGTAAAAGCACTTAAGCTTGTGCAATTTGATCAAAACAAAAACAGAGATGGTCAAGTAAATCAATGATATTACTAAACTCTGAGCCGCCTGCAATTTGAAAGCATACACCTGTGGAATCAGTGCCCGGAACCAGTGAAATATGACTGCGCACTATTGCCCCGCTGCTGGCGTCTTTAATCGGCAAACTTAAGCCACCTCTTTTGTCTACCACCAGGGAATCCAGTGGCAGCATGACTTTGCCGGATTCACTTGTTATATAGAGCCCCATTTGCCCCAGGCGTTGCGCCAAAGCACTAACGGCATCCACCATACGCTGATTTTGCACATTAAAAGATCCGCCATCGTCAAGCCTGCGCCGCTGCATAAACTGTTCGGCTAACTCTTCACCCAGGCGTTTAACCTCGCTAGAGGAAAGAGATTCCCCCGTTAAAAAACTATCAAATTCGGCGTCCGTTTCTATAAATAAAAAACCATAGCGCGGCTGACCGTCATTATTACCCGCATAACAAACCACGGCACAACCGGCAGTAGTACGCCGACCCGAGGTTAATTCAAAGTCGATTTTTTGTAATGCATCGAGTTTTAAGGTTGGAGAAATCAGTGCCATACCATTGGCACTGAGATCGACAAGGTCAAGATCCGCTCGCCATGGATTGTAGCCCAGACCACGGCGGCGGATTTGTACAGAGGTATCGAGGCCCGGGAGCCGCCGTTCAAGGCGGTGTTCACCCGGTGAATTAGTACTCAAAAATCGTCAGCCTTCATTTAGTGAGAGACTTAAAGCCCAATATATACATCATGAGAACCGGTAATATCGTAGGTCGTAGAAGCGTTACCGGGGTCATAACGAGCGACACTACCACTTGTTGCATCGCCATCGTCAAATTCATTGTCATAACGCTGGGCGACATCACCGGGAATACCTTTTGTGAGGATTTTAATTTCCGTTTTACCATTGGCCCAGCTACCTGTAGCTATGGCGCTCACCTTACCACCAAAGGTATGGGTCGGGGGAGCATCAGTACTGATGATACTGGGATCACCGGCAATAATGCCTGCATAACGTAAATGCGACCAAACCTTACACGATTCCTCATCATCTATATCACATTCTGCGCCCTCTATAACACCATCACCATCACCCGCAGTGGCCGCAGCGTCGAGCGCCGATATCACGCCGATATCACCGGGTAGAGCCCGGTAAGTATCCTGAAAGGTGTAAACAGCGGCACGATAACTTTCAATTTGTTTAACAAAATTTTTATATTTCGCATTATCAATTAATACCTGGCCTTTCAACACACCACCTAAAATCAGGCCGATAATCACCAGTACAATGGCAATTTCCACCAGGGTAAAACCAGATTGTCGAGTCCCTTTAACCGGGGACGTATTCCACTTCATCATAAAAACCACTTGAATTTATTATATAAGGACATTAAGAATTTGTATCAGAGGGCAGCCTCGCCCGTACACAATCATCCCTGAATGTCGAAACACTCTTAACCTAAGTGATGCTATTGGCAGTATACGAGCCCTTCAAATACATTCCACTCGACCCTTCGCAGATGTGATCACCTTCACTTATAACCTATATAATTCAAACTTATAGCTCGCTTAACAAAACCTAGCAGGGGTTGTTATTGCTGTTACTGTTGCTATTTTCACAACCATTGCCGTTGTTGCCGTTGTTGCCGTTGTTGCCGTTGTTGCCGTTGTTGCCGTTGTTGCCGTTGTTATTACTGTCTCCAAAAACCAGGCCAACGGAAACCATTTTGCTTTTGAGAATATTAGGCACTACCCAAACCACCAGGTCGTCAAAGGTTGGGCTGGCACTGTTTGAAAACACGCGATCGACCATGATGCCATCGGCGTCACTATTTTCAGCCTCATCAATACTGGTGGTTAGGGCCCAGTTTTTACCGTGGGAGCTTATAACGGCGGGTATTGAGGAGGCGACTGCATCACCCGCTGCCCCATCGAGGATGCTGATATCGGCAACTGAGCACAGTGAAAAAGAAAGACCCGCCGTTGGCGAAGCGGCGCAACCGGTGCCGTCAGTGGTATCGGCAAAGTCACCACTGACACGATAGGTAAATGCTTGCCCCCAGGCGTCTTCTTTACCCAGGCCTAAGTCCGCCCAGGGGTAATCGCCCTCGACATTGGTGCAAGTTGTTGAGATATCGATCAAACCATCACCGTCGGTATCCGGACAGGGCAGGCGACCATTCACCAGGGCATAGCCTATGAGGGCTTCACGCATGTCCAATAATTGCTGACGCGTCGAATCTCTATCACGCTTTTCAATTTGTACCGATAAAGGTACCAGGGCTCCGCCCAATAGTAGGCCGATAACGAGCAGCACAATCGCCATTTCAAGCAATGTAAAGCCTCTTTGGAGGAGACCATTCCCACGGACGGTAGCTGCTCCAGGGCGGTTTCTTATCGACTCACACCACTGACTATTCATTTATAACTCACTGGATAAAATGCTAATGACGACATCATTAAAACTATTGATATTATCGACAGACACAGGGGCAACAATAAAATCGGGTGCCAGAGCGTTATTAATACCCGCTATAGCATCCATATAATTTCCAGCCTGGTTTCTTTCACTTGTCGAGGCAGTACTCCCACACTCGGTCGTAAGACCGGGTGCTGCACTCCTCGACTGCGCCGCCACCACACTTCCCGGTGCAATCAGCACCGCAACGGCATTGGAGGCAACAAGTCCGCTACTACTGTTTAAGGTGAACTCGGCATTCGGCAGCGCACTGATAAGGGGCGGCGTAGCAGTACCTTGTTTATAAGCAGAGGCGACAAAATAGCGCAGACAGGTGCCACTGGCATCCCTAAGCGGTGCCAAACCGAGTGACATCCAGGGCAACCAGCCCTCAACACTCGTCGTTCCACAGGGGGTTTCCTCAAGGCCATCGCCATCCTGATCCGGACAGGGTAAATAGCGATAGTTTAATCCGGTATCAGTACTCAAATCTGGATCGGACAGTCGCGCATAGGCAACCAGGGCATTTTTTGCCTCGGCCAGTATCCGCATATTGTGGAAAGGGCTTGATAAGTGATGACTCTTCCGGCTCATGCCAGACAGTAAAAATGTGGCGACGCCCACCGTCAGTAACATCATAAAAACCAACAGCGCAGCGCCTTTCTGAGCACGTGGGAAGTGATGGCTATTAATAAACCCCCTCTCCACAACCACTAGTTATTGAGCTTCCAGGGGCTGATTCGCATTCTCGTTATACAGCTCTGACTGCTCGCCCTTGCCTTGCTCCGAATGACTATCCCCTCTGTCGCTGAGATAAGCATCACTAAATTCACCGCTATCAACATCAAGTAGTTGTCCCGGTTTCAACCAGACAGGATGCGCTGCAGATTGCAGTTTAAGCTGTACGCCCGTTTTGCCATGCCGCTTAGTAAGCGCACTAGATTTAAGTGGCTGATCTAACAATTGTCCATTGAGCCACACATTGCCAGCGCCACTCCGTCGAGTGACCACCCCTTCAAAGGAAATAGATTCAGGAGCTGGAGTCGGTTTAATATTATGCACTACAAGCGGTAACTCCTCCTTGTTTTGTCGCTGCCGATCAAGTGTCTTACGCTCTAAAGGACTTGTTAATAACGTGCCGAATGCCCCACTGTGGGCTGAGTAAACAAACAACAAAGTGACAAGGAGGCAATGGCCAGCCCTGGAAACAAGACTTTTCATCAAGGGTTCCTCCTCAGTGACGGGGCCGCATCAACAAGTTCAACTGCGGTAAACCAGGAGACATCACACAGGGAGTGAAATAGATAATGAATATCGGCTTTGTTAACTGCTTTATCTCCCCCTTGATGAGAACGGGAGAGTTCGCAATGATCTACAACCAGCAAACCAGAGTCCAGGAACGTTAAGTCAGCCATCAAGTCCAGCAAATCGCCTTCATGCAATAAACTACTTTGAAAAGTGAACCGCGACTTAAAAAGTGCTAGCCCCTGCGGACTTGAAAAAACATCCTGCTGTAATTCCTGCTGCACATCGATGTTATAGCTTAAATCAGGTAATGCCAGGCGACTTGAAGTCACTTCCAGCTGCTCAATCCAGGACAGACGCGTCTCTCCACTGAAAAAACCCTTATCAATGAGTTGCAAATAACGTGTTTGATATTCATCAATCAGCGATTTATCGTGGGCAATATTGGCTATTTTAACGCGCAGCAATTTCATCTGCTTTTTAATGACAGTCTCTTGATCAACCTGGCTTTGTTTGAAAATAACGCTTGCACTGACAAGCAGAACACCAATAAAAAAGAGTGCGGCAAACACTATGGCGTGTTTTTTAATCAATAAGAATTGAATATCGCCCATCACATCATCGCCAGGTTTAAAGTCACATCAATGGCGAAGCTGGGAATACGCTGATCCGACAGGGTGCGACTAATCTTTAATGAGGGATCAATATCAAGCGGCAGCCTTTTAACATCAACCGCTACAATCCTCTCGTCCGCCTCTAGCCGGGTAATCAGCTCTTGTATACGCTCGATCGAGCGACGAAAATCACCGTCAAAAGCGGTAAACTCCCCCGCCAGTTTGACCAGCACTTGAGATGCCACAGCAGTGCTATCTACAGAGGTATTTTTATTATTTCTATTAGCCCTCCTACCCTGCTGCTCATAACCACTATTGCGCCACTTCAGGCTAGTTAGCATTAAATCATCAAAGCTCGAAAAACTATCACTGATAACAGAATACACAAAGTCAGGCGCAGCACTGCGACCAAGAATACGCTCTGACAAAGCGACTCGGGCCTGCATTTTTTGCGGTTCTGGGCCCTGGTATTGAAAGTCATCCTCTTGCGTTTTAAGCATTGTAGCCAGAGAGTGTGACTTGATAAGTAAAGTCTCGTTGGCGGCTTTTATATTGATGCCCTGTAATAAATTCACGGCTGCAAAAAAACCAGTGAGAACAACGATAACAACACAGGCGACATTCAATAACAGCCTGACTTGCTGATGCCGTCTGATGAAACCCAGGCGCTTTGGCTGATAGTGACTTTTTCGCCCACCCGACTGCCCCAGTATAAAAGCCGCCAGAGAACCACTGCTTAACTCCGTGCTATCACTTGCGTAAGCATGCTGTACTGCCAGTTCGGCAACGTCGGCATAAATATATTGGCAGTGAGAAGCTTCAGGCTCCCCCTTTAGGCAGGAGGACACCTGACTGGCTAATACCATCAACACCTGCATGCGTTTATCGGCTTCGAGCACACGTCTGTTATTCAGGTACTGCCAGGTTCTTTCAATTTCTTTGCGAACACTTTCAGCCATTTCAAGACCATTATCAGCCGCGACAGAGGTCTTACGACTGAAATAGAGCTTGCCTTCAACAATAAAGGTCTGACGAAAAATATAGCGCCCCCGGTTCGCAAGATCTTCATCACAGCTAACAACCAGGACCTTTTCACTGTGTTCAACAGGTTTTATCAGCTCGGCGGTAAGCTGAGGCAGTGAGTAGACGCCTCGTATTGCCACATCATTATCGGCCAGGATATCAACTACAGGATCCAGTAAAGCTGGATCGGCAATGCCGGATATAAAATAGATATCGTCACGCCGCCCCGTCGTTAACCGTGATGAGTGGTTGGTGTGAGCATAGCCTTCTACGGGGAAATGCTTGCTGACTTTCCTGGCCAGCAGAAGACCTCGATCACGGCCTCGCACATGGGGTAAGAGCTCTTCATAATAATCTTCACAGGAGACATCGAGTAATAAAGACAGAGGGCGCGATGGGTCTTCTTGTAACCAGCTTGAAAAACCTGCCAAACTTTCAGCCGCATTTAAGTCATAGACTTTATCGAGGCTAATAATATGGGATGAATAAGAGTAAACCGTTAGTTGGCTATCACTCAGTAACAGTAGCGTGTCAGTTTTCATTATAGTTGTATGGTACTAATAATATCGTAGATGGGACCGAGCACCGAAAGCATAATCCAGCCCAGTAAGACACCCATAATGACTGTCATCGTCGGCTCGATCATCAGCTGAATTTTTTCGATTAACTCACTTACATCACGGTTGTAAAAATCGCTAATGCGTCTTAACGAAGCCCCCAGCGCACCCGTTTGCTCGCCGACGTGGAGCATTCTCAAGACCAGTGGAGGGAAAAGTTGCGCCGAAGAGAAAGACTCATAAATACTATCGCCGCTGGATATTTTTTCTTTAATCGCTGCCAACTCGCGTTTAATATAAATATTGGATGTAGTATTTGAACTAATTTTCAAGCACTCGATAACACTAATTCCGGCATCGTAAAGCAGGGCGAAGTTTTTACTAAAGCGTGCCAGTTCGAGCTTACTCATTGCCTCGCCAAACAAAGGCAGATCGAGTTTATTCCTGTCAAACCAGTACTTTGCTTCCTCACTATGCTTGAGGGTTTGTTTTATTGCGAAATAAATGACTAGCGGCCCCGCCATGATCACATACCAATAATTGACAAAAGCATCGGAGACCACGAGCAAGGCGCGAGTCATTAGCGGAATTTGCTGATCCATGGAAATAATAAAACTGACTAATTGCGGCACCAGGTAAATCATTAAAAAACAAATCACCGCAAAAACAATCGCCCCCACAAACAGGGGGTAAGAAACCAGTTTTTTGGTCTTTCTAATAATATCGTCCTGCCAGGCGAGTATATCTCTGAGCTCGGCAAAAACCACGGTCATATTGCCCGTTTGCTCACCAGCCAGCACCAGACTAATCATCAACTCACTAAAAACCCCATCGTGGCTTTGCATCGCCCGGGATAATGTCTGTCCCGAGGAAATATCAGCCACCAAAGTGCTGAGGATCTTGCGCATGACGGGCGACTCTTCACTATCGCGCATCTCGGACAGTGCATCGAGTATCGGTATACCCGCCCCCGCCATTTGTTCAAGGTACATAAACAGGACTATCAGATTGCGCCGTTCGATTTTACGCGGGGGAAAGAGGGAAAAGGCCTGCTTATTCACTTTCGCATCTAATAAATGGAAGCCCTGACTATCGAGCCGCGAGCTCAGTTCCTCAAGGCCACCAGCTTCGTCACAGCCGCGAACTTTTTTGCCATTGGCATCTATCGCTCGGTAAGCGTATTCCACCATGGCTACATACCCACCCGTGCACTAAAGTCGACCACCCGCGACACTTCATCCATCGTGGTATCACCACTGCGCACCCGGGCAATCGCATCATCGACCAGGCGCAAAAAACCTTTCTCTGTCGCCATCTGGCTCAACTCCCGCATCGGCGCTTGCTGGGCAACCAGCTCATCCAGGTCTTCGTCCATCTTTAAAATTTCTAGCAGGGCTATACGTCCCTTGTAGCCGCGCTGATCGCACTCATCACAAGCACCTGCGTGGTAAATGAATTCTGGCATGGGCTCATTGGAATCGAGTAATTGCACCTCAAAATCACTGGGCTTTTGTGCCACCCGGCAATGCATACATAATTTTCGCACCAGGCGCTGGCCAACCACGCCGATGATATTACCCGCCATCATCGACGACTCGACACCAACATCTCGCAGCCTTAAAAAAGCCCCCAGCGCCGAATTAGTGTGCAGGGTAGAGAACACCTGATGGCCGGTCATCGCCGCACGAAAGCCCATGTTGGCGGTATCGGCATCGCGCATTTCACCGACCAGAATAATATCGGGATCCTGGCGCATCAATGAACGAATACCCCCGGCAAAATCCATTTTTACGGAGGCGTTCAGTGAAGACTGGCGAATCATCGGTATCGGATATTCCACCGGATCTTCCAGTGTCATAATATTCACCGATTCATTATTGAGGTAATTCAACAGTGAATAAAGGGTGGTGGTTTTACCACTACCGGTCGGGCCGGTGACCAGAATAATACCCTCGGGTCGCGCCATCATTAACTTGAACATGTTGCGCTGATAATCGCTGATATCGAGTTCGTCGAGAGGCACGATCGCTCTACTTCTATCGAGAATACGCAACACCACATTTTCGCCATGCAGAGTGGGCTGCGAGGCGATGCGAAAATCGATGGGGTGGCCGGTAATTTTCAGCGATATATGGCCGTCTTGCGGCGCCCTTACCTCGGCAATATTCATACCGGCCAGTACTTTTAAGCGCACCACGATGGCCGGCCAGTATTTTTTGTGCAGGCTCCTGACCTGGCGCAGTACACCGTCGATGCGGTAGCGCACTCGCAGAAAGCCCTCTTCCGGTTCAAAGTGAATATCCGAGGCATCCTTTTTCACCGCATCGGTTAGAAAGGCATCAACCAGCCGCACTGTCGGGTGGCTGTACTCCTTACCCTCCAGCTCGTTACTGCGGATATCAAATTCACCGGTTTCAATTTCATGCAAAATGCCATCGATGGAAAGTTCAAAGCCATAGAACTGATCGATGGCGAACATCACTTCCTTCTCGCTCGCCAGCAAGGGTTCAACATGAATACCCTCGGGCAGGGCCGCAGAAATGCGATCAATGGTGAGAATATCAAAGGTATCTGGCATCGCCAGTAGCAGCTTTTGCTGGTCGGCAATGTAGCTAACCGGCATGACTTTGAGCTTCACGGCCAGAGATTTATTGATCATCTTGATGGCATCGGAGTCGGGCACCACCTCGCGCAAGTTGACACTGTCCTGACCCAGATGCTCACCGAGGGCTTCTTTAAGTACCGCCTCGGTAAGGAAACCCAAACGCACAAGCACACCACCCAGGCGTTCGCCGGAGCGCTTCTGTTCCAATATGGCAATGGATAACTGGTCGGCACTAATCACCCCGCTATCAATCAGCTGATCGCCAATTCTCTTTCTTGGCTGCACCGGACTGTTCATCGCTGGGCCGCCTTTAAAACAGTTATTCGCGCCACGAGCACAGCCTTATCAAAATGTGCCGGCCTGGCTTTTTCAAGGTTTAAAGCCTGCTGGTAAAATTGCAGGGCCAATTTCGGCTTGGCCATTTGATCCAGCGAAATTGCCAGGTTGTAGGCATAATTTGCATTTTTTGGATCGCGGCTAAAGGCATCAAAGTAGGCCGCTTGCGCAGCAGGCCATTCACCACGCTTGAGGTAGTAATCACCCAAACTTGCATGTAGAAAGGGCTTTTCAGGACTCTCTCGCAAAAGTTGTTGCAGGGCACTACCGACATCCAGAGAGGTGGAACTGGCCAGATTTAATAGACCGGCCCTGGCATTTAAATTCTCAGGACTCTGCGCCAATACACCCTGGTAATAAAATTGTGCCCGGTCATGCTGACCTTTGGTGGCTGACAAATTCGCCATACCTAACAAGGCTACAATATTTGTTGGCGATGCCTTGAGCACAGAGCCATAATTTGACTCGGCACCCACCAGGTCACCACTGGCCATGGCTCGCTGGGCGCGCCTCAAGCTAATCTCCCGTTGTGCAGGTATCCGCCGTTTGCGAATTTTAATCCCCGTAAAGCTTTCCTCTGCGGAAAAACTCTCTGTCACTGTAGCCGTCAGGTTTTTTTGGTCACGCGCATCAATTAAAGGTTTGGCAAGGCTCTCGGTTTCTAAATCGCTTTCGCTTGCAACAATCACCGCGTCCTTATTTCGCACTGTAGCGGCCTCGTCCTCCCGCTGATCCGAGTCAATATGCTTTGCTGCCACCACTTTGGGCACAACAGCCGTCATAACAGGCTCTGTTACGAGATTTTCCACACTGCTGGTGGATCCATTAAGCGCACTTGCCGCTGCTTTGGCTGTCGGGGTTTCGGTAGACTGAATACTCGTTGCCCTAGGCAATACCGTTTGTGACGCGGGGGAAAAACTTTCCGTGAGAAAATACAAATAGACCCCAATGGCGAGTAACGACAGACAAACAAGAATCAAAACCAGCAATAAATAACGTTTTTTGTTGAGCCTATTTCGATTGCGGAAAACAGCATTTGCCGAGTGGGGTGATTCAATTAGCGTTTTATTAAGAGCTTCACCAGGTTCATGTTGTAACGGGGAGGGTGCCGCAACGTTCAGGATTGGTTCGGGTGCCGCCTTGTCATCAGCGCCCGCGTGGTTTGAATCGCTCTGGGAAGTCTCCGTTAATACCTCCGCCTCGACCCTCGTAGACTCGGGACCAGTGTTTGATAAATCACTATCCGCTTCTGCAATATTCTCCAGATCGAGTTCTAACTCAAACTCCAGTTCATCTTCAGTGCCAGCACCAGCGCCAGGTGATTCAGTCCCGGTTTGCTGGGCGCCATCATCGCTTTGACGTTGTTTTTGGGCCTCCTTTAATGCATCCAGTAATAAACTCAAAATAACTACTCCACTGCATCAACAGCAGAGTTATCGGGTAAAAAATGCTGGTAGGGAGACAGGGCCTTACCCTTGAGACTGGCCTGTTCAATAATCACGGGACGAATAAAAATAATTAACTCTGACTTCGTATATTCTTTACTCTTAAAACTAAAGAGACCACCAACATAGGGTAAATCTGAAAAACCCGGCAAGCCCGACGAGTTCTCGTTATGAACATCCTGCATCAAGCCACCAATAATGGCGGTATCACCACCATTCACTTTCATCATCGACTCCATTTCCCGCACCGATATTTCCGGAATCAGGCTTTCCACCTGTAAGTCTTCCATTATTAATGCGGGGTTGGGATCTTGTACAAAGCGTAAAACACGCGAGATGGTGGGACGCACATTCAGGGTCACCTCATTTCTGTCGGACACATGAGGAGTCACACTCATCACCAGGCCCACCGGCACCGTGTGGATGTCAGAGGTAAAGGTTCTGTTGATAAAGTTCTCCTGTACATCCTCTTCAATATCAATGGAAAAATAAACCAGGTTATCGACCACTTTAAGCAGGGCCGTCTGGTTATTCAGCACCATTAATTTCGGGGTAGAGAGTACTTTGGTATTGCCAAACTCACTGAGTAATTTAACCGTTGCACTAATGTCGTGCTTACCGCCACTGCTGTAACTCAAGGTGGAAACGGGGGCAGAACCAAGATTTGCGCCGATTAGATCCTGCGCAAAACTAAAACCACTAGCACCTTCCTGCACCAGACGAGACCAGTCGACCCCAGCCTGATAAGTATCATTTAACTGCACCTCAACAATACTCGCTTCAATCAGCACCTGGCGCTGGGCACCATCGAGCACACGATCTAAAAATATCTGTATTTCGCGGTGTTGCTTGCGGGTTGCTTTAATCGTCAACAAGCCACTTTCGGAATTGACAATCACGCTAGAAGCGGGGGCAGGCTGACCCTCTTCCGAGCTAGAATCTTCACTTTTACGCTCAGGTTGTCGCTGTTGACTGTTATCCGTATAGGCCGAGCCGGTACTGTTGCCACCATTTAAAATAGCATCAATATTTTCGGTTAAGGTACGCCAAAAATTGTTATTTGAGGTGTTTTTTATGACAGTACTCGAGCTGTTGTCGTCTGCACTTGCGGAGCTAGAGCTGCCCGTGTCAGCACCGACACCAGTCGTCGCAACCTCCGTCGATATCGATACGTTGGAATAACTTGAACGCCCCATATTCAAATAATCAACATCGTAATAGGCAAAATAGGGGCTATCTTGCTGAATCACCAGCACCCCATTTTTCATCTGATAGCGAATATCTGACAAATCGACGATGCGGTCGAGTATCTGAAACAGGCTTTGATCAACGGCATTGAGTGTAATTGAACCCTCGATACCCGAGGCAATATCAACATCAATTTCGGCATCACGACTCAATGCGAACAGTAACTCTCTAAGGTTCACATTATTGACGACCACCGAATACACTTCATCCAGCAGTTCAGCCTCTGTATCCGCCGGATTAAACGGGCTAGCTTGCGCCACCTGAGGCTGTGACAACACCGGTCTGGGAACATCGCCCGCGACAACATCGAGCTGCGGATTAATATGATGCTCCGACATCTTTAAAGGCGTGGGTGCACAGGCAGCCACTAACAATGTTGCAAGCAGTGCAACAGCGACTAATATATTTTTTCCCATAACACTTAACACTGCCCTGGCTAATACCACTGAAGAGGGTTTGTCTGTGTGGCGCAGAACAAGATGGCAACCAGATATCCACTGCTTCTGCTCTTTATTGGCACGCATATTTGCACTCAATGGCTCCGCTTATCACCCCTTCCCACCTTTTGTCTTCTCACAACGACGCTAATGCTAATTAAATCACCCCAATAATTCTGTGGAGCAGGTCTCCCTGCCAGCATTACTGCGGACAAACAAAGACTTGTCCTCACCTTCACAATGACTAGTAAAGAGTTTCAACACTTCAAAGGCTTCCGCACGGATGCCCTATTTCGCCAGCCGACACAATACCCACCCCGCCTTCGCGTCAATTACGGACTTTCACCCGGCGCTGTGGCAGTATCTCCAATAACAGCCCCTGTCGAATAACTGGCCCTGTGATTACCTCCTGGAACAAGAAGCCCCTATGCCCCGACCCTTTTTTAATATCGCGCCACTGATCCCAGGGATAGAGGCCGGACACTTATTCCTCACGCCAAATTTTCGCCTGGCGCGCCACATCACCCAGGCCTGGGGCCAGCACTGTGTTGCACAGGGCTTGCAGACCTGGCGACAGCCTTTAGTGATGGCGCTTGAGGCCTGGCTCGATAGCGCCTGGGCGGAACTGATTGAGGGCGAATATACCCCACTACTCGCCCAGCCACGCAGTGTTATCGACAGCCACAGCGAACAATTGCTGTGGCGCGACTGCATTGCCGAAGACAGTCAATTAGCCCCGGCGGCGGACATCCCCTCTCTCGCCGAATTGGCCCAGCAAACCTGGCAACAGTTACAGCGCTGTGGCGTGCCCCTCGTGGAACTCAGGGACAGCCACCACCCGGGGAGTGAATCCTTCCTGCGCTGGCTCGACACCTTCAATCAAGCTCTCGATCAAAAAAATTTACTCTCCTGGGAGCAGGCGCAACAACTGATCAAGCAAGCCTTTGACGATGATTTTTTTGATGGCTACAAGGCGATACAGCTGGTCGGCTTTCAAACCCTGCCGAGCCTGCATCGCGACATTATCGACGCCGCCGCCAACACTGTCAGTACCTGTGAGCACGCCGCGATATCGGCCAATGTCACCCTGCAGATCTGTGGTGATGAAAAAAATGAAATCAGCGCCGCCGCCCAGTGGGCCAAAGCTCAGCATGAAACTGACCCGGCACAACGCATCGGCATCGTGTTTGGCAATTTGGCCAATTCACAGCAACAGATCTCGCGGATATTTCACGACACGTTCGCCGCCGAACACTGCCTGCCAGCCCATGAACGCAGTATTCCCGCCTTTAACTTTTCAGCCGGTAACCCGCTCGGGCGCACGCCCCTGGTTGCCAGTGCGCTGAATTTATTGGCGGTACAAACACAGGCCCTGCCCCTGGCCCCGTGGTGTCACTTGCTGGCCGACCCTTTCTGGGGCCCGGCTGAGCCCTCTGTAGAAGGTAGCAACGAAGAAGCATTAAGAACCACAACAGCGAATAAACAGTTGATTGCCCGCGCCCACTGCGAGCTGCTGTTGCGCGATAGCAATAAACTGATGCACACGCCCGCAGCCTTTCGTGCCAGCCTCGCTGAAGCGGAAAGGCAGAGCAGTAGCGACATTGACGAGAGTGAAAATCCCGCCCCGGCGCCCAATGCTAATGACGAACACCCCTCCCTTGCAACGGCCTGGCAAACCATCGCCGAGCGCGTGCGCCGTCAGGACAAAACCGCCAGCTTTTGTCACTGGGCCGAAGAGTTTGCCCAACGCCTCGAGCTTCTCGGCTGGCCCGGCCCCCGCACCCTCGACAGCATTGAATACCAGCAACATCAGCATTGGCTCAACTTGCTGGAGGACTTTGCCAGCCTCGATGCCAGCGCCGCGCCGCTGAGTGCCAACGCCGCCTTGACGCAGCTCGAACGCATGGCCCAGGCCACGGTATTTCAGGCGCAAAGTCACGACAGCCAGATACAGGTTCTCGGCCTGCTCGAAGCCGCCGGGCTGGAATTCGACCAACTGTGGGTTGCCGGCATGGACGACAGGCAGTGGCCCCAGCCGACCTCTCTCAACCCCTTATTGGCCGTCGATTTGCAGCAGCGCTACCACCTGCCCCGCAGCAATGCCGTACAGGAACTGAGCCTGGCCAAGCAATTACTGCAGGGCTTTCAGCAAAGCAGTAAACAACTTGTTTTTAGCTATGCAGCTCGCGACGGTGACAGCGAACTCGAGGCCTCGCGCCTGCTGCCCCCATCAATCCAGCAACAATCATCGCCACCCAACTTATCCCACCCCCTGCTCGCCGCACTGCCGCCGACAGAACTGCAGAAGATTGCTGTCATAAAAGGTCCGGCCCTGGAAATCGGTGAACAAAGTGTGCGCGGTGGCACCGCCATTTTACAGGCACAGGCGGGCAGCCCCTTTAATGCCTTCGCCACCTGGCGCCTCGGGGCACGGCCTCTAGCAGAACCCAGCAGTGGCCTCTCGCCGATTGAGCGCGGCAACCTGGTGCATCGTTGTCTGGAATTATTCTGGACACGTTTTTCAGATCAGGCGAGTGTTAAAGCTCTGGATCAAGCCACACTCGAGGCGGCAATCGAGGCGGTGATCGCCGAAGCCACGCGGCCCCTCCAGCAAAGTCGCAGCGATATTTTTGGCCCCCGTTTTGCCGCCATCGAAGTGCGGCGCCTGAAACAACTGCTGCAACAGTGGCTCGATATCGAACTGCAACGCCAGGCCTTTAGCGTATTGGCCCCGGAAAAACAGCTGTATATGTCCATCGGCGGCCTGCCCCTTAGCCTGCGTATCGATCGCATCGACCGCCTCGACGATCAAAGGGTGGTACTCATCGATTACAAAACCGGCGACACCAACATCAACTGCTGGGCCGGTGAGCGACTGGAAGAACCCCAATTGCCCCTCTACGCCCTCGCCCTGCCCGAGCAAATCGGCGGCCTCTGCTTTGGACAAATATCCGCGGTAAAAAGCGTCACCGCCAAGGGTGTCAGTGATACCCCCGAGATTATTCCCGGCCTGCAGCCGCTGACGAAAATTGATTTTGACGACTGGGAGGACTGCCTCGACGTCTGGCGCGAGCAGCTGGAAACCCTCGCCGCCGAGTTTCTCGATGGCGCGGCGGAGATCGCCTTTTACACCCCTACGGCACTGCGCTACCAGAGCCACCTCTACCCCTTAAATCGCTGGCCGGAAATTGCGCAACGCACCAACGCCGACGACGAAGCCGCCCTCGACCTCCATTAATACGCCCTTACGGACGAAGAACTGACCCATGCCCCCACCCGCTGACGCCCACGCCCGCCTTCAGGCCCTCGACATCCGCCGCTCTTTCGCCGTTGCCGCGCCCGCCGGCTCGGGCAAAACCGGCCTGCTCACCCAACGCCTACTCTGCCTGCTCGCCACCGCCAATGCCCCGGAAGAAGTGCTGTGCATGACCTTCACCCGCAAAGCGGCCGGTGAGATGCGCACCCGTTTAATCGCTGAATTAGTAGCCGCGCAAAACAACACCCCCGTCGGCAGTGAGTACGAAGCACAAAGCCGCGAGCTCGCCCTACAGGCCCTGGCCCGCGATCGACAGCAGGGCTGGAATCTGATTGCTGCACCCAACCGGCTGCGCATTCTGACCATCGACAGTTTTTGTCGCCACCTTGCCAGTCAACTGGCCGTTGATCTCGGCATTGGCCAGTTGCCCGAACCCAGTAATAACCCCCAGGCCGCTTACCAGGATGCGGTGCGGCAGGTCTTCGCCGAACTGGAAAAATCCGGGGCAACGGGCGCGGCCCTGGAAACCCTGCTAATTCATTTCGATAACGACCTGCCGCGCCTCGAAGGCTTATTGCTGCGGCTGCTGAGTCGGCGCGAGCAATGGCTGGGCATCATCTTTTCCCCCGGTAATAAGCGCGAACTACTGGAGCAAGCATTGCAGGGTTTGATCGACGAAACCCTGCAACAGGCGACACGACAACTCAGCCCCCGCGCCAGTGATCTCGCCCAACTGGCCGACTACGCCGCCATGCACCTGCCAGCTGATAGCAATCCCTGTTTAGGACTGACCGGCCTGCCGGAAGGTCACAGCGAGCAACTGCCCGCCTGGCGAGGCATTGTCGAGCTGTTGCTGAAAAAGGATGGCGACTGGCGCAAAACCATTAATAAATCCTCCGGCTTTCCCACCAAGAAAGACTCACTGCAACCCGAGTTCGCCGCGCAGCGCAAAACGGAATGGGCCGAGCTGCGGGATTGGGCCCAGGAACAAAGCGGCCTGCTCGACACCCTGCGCGATATTCGCGCCCTGCCCCCCGCCCACTATGCTGATGAGCAGTGGCAAGTGCTCGAAGCGCTGACCAATCTATTGCCCCGTCTGGTCGCAGAACTGAAACTGGTTTTCCAGCAACAACGCGCCAGCGATTTTGCGGAAATCACCCTCAACGCGCTGCAGGCCCTGGGCAGCGACGAGGAACCCACCGACCTGACCCTGCGTCTCGATGCGCAAATTAATCATATTCTTATCGATGAATTTCAGGACACCTCGTCGGTACAATTTCGTCTGCTGCGCCTGCTCACCAGCGGCTGGCAAAACGGCGATGGCCGCAGCCTGTTTATTGTTGGTGACGGCATGCAGTCCCTGTACAGCTTTCGCAACGCCAACGTCGGTCTGTTTCTCGATGCCCGCAAGCACCCCATCGGCAACCTGCAATTAGAACCTCTCGACCTCAGCGTTAATTTCCGCTCCCAGGCCAATATTATTCACTGGGTCAATGCCGTGTTTGCCGAGGCCTTCCCCCCGGTGATGGACAGTGGCCGGGGCGCGGTGCCCTATGGCCCCTCCGATGGCTTCAAGCCGGCTTTAAGCGAGCCCGCGGTGACCATCGATGTGTTGAGCGATGAAGACGAAGCGCATGCTATTTTAGAGGCCGAACTGGTCGCGCAGCGCGCACTGCAAACTCGGCAGCAAAACCCCAGTGCCAGCATTGCAATTCTGGTCAGGGGCCGCGCCCATTTGCGAGAAATACTGCCCGCCCTGCGCGCCCATCAACTGCCCTGGCAGGCCCAGGATATCGACCCACTGGCCTCGGCCATGCCGGTGATCGACCTGGTCTCGCTGACCCGCGCCCTGCTCAATCCGGCCGATCGCATTGCCTGGCTGGCCATTCTTCGCGCCCCCTGGTGTGGCCTGGATTTGGCTGATCTACTGGCCATTGCCACTGCGCCCATTAACGCCAACCCGACACCCGAAAAGGCGCAATATCCTCTGCTGCTTTTGCAGTTGTTGAATCATCAAAGCATCGGCGATCATCACGCGCTGCAATTATCTGCCCAGGGCAAAAAGATTATCCCCAGGGTGGCGGCTGTTATCGCCAATGCCTGGCAGCAACGCTATCGCAAGCCCTTACGCACCTGGGTCGAAGGCACCTGGCTGGCCCTCGGCGGCCCCGCTGCACTCGGCACTGGCGAAGACGCCAGCATTGCCCTGCACCAGTGCCAGCAGTATTTTGACCTGCTGGAAAGTCACAGCAGAGGTGCCGTCAGCATCGACGACTGGCCCAGCTTTCAATACGCCATTGAGCAGTTGTATGCAGAGCCTTTAGCCGATCAAGAGCCCTTGGCGGAAGACGCGCCAACGGCCAGTGCCAGCAAGCCAGCGCCACTGCAAATTATGACCATCCACAAATCCAAGGGACTGGAGTTCGATACGGTGATTATTCCCGGCCTCGATCGGCGCGGTGCCAACAACAGCCACGAGTTACTGCTGTGGCGCGAGCGGGTCAATAAAAACGGCAACAATCAGCTACTACTCTCGCCACCGCAAAAGCTGGGGGCCGGGGATGATGCCCTCTATACTCACCTAAAGCGGGAAGAGAACATTAAATCCCGACTTGAAAATACGCGGGTCCTCTACGTCGCCTGTACCCGCGCCATCCAGCGCCTGCACCTGCTCTTTCGCCAGCCGACGAAGAAACCCGCCGCCGGTAGCTTGCTGGCCTCGGCCTGGCCAGTGCTGGAAAAATATGTGCCCCCAGGTGAAGACGACGAACAGCCCCCGGCACTCGAACATTGCGTCATTACCCGGCATTCACCCTCCGTATCGGTCAATGATGAGCACGCTGGAGAAGAGCGGGAAGAGTCTGCAAATAAGCACAGCTACAGTTTTCGACTGCCCCCCGAGTGGCGTAGTCCCCTGGTCAACACTGGCACGACCACAAACAGCACCCAGTCAATGGCAGAAAATAAGCCGCCAGCCATCAGCCTGCCCGGCGCCAGTGACCCACGCAAAATCGGCACCCTGCTGCATCGCACACTGCGACTGCTGGTGATTGAAGGCATCGACCATTGGACGCCAGAGCGCATCAGCCACCAACAAGTTAGCTGGGGGCTACAGATACAGCAGGCGGGTATTATCGACGCCAAAGGGGCCATGGCTGTGCTCAACGAAGCGCTGAGGAAATGTCTTGCCGACCACTCCCAGCACTGGATCTTTGATCGCAAGCATCCACACAGTTATTGTGAGTTTGCCCTCAACTATCGCGATCAAAAAGGACATATTGGCAGCGCTATTATCGACCGCTGCTTTGTTATTGATGACACCCAGTGGATTGTTGACTATAAAACGGCGATGCCTGCAGAGGGCCAGGCACTTGAAGATTTTCTGCACCAACAGCGCCAGGCCTATCAAGAGCAACTCGCACTTTACGCCCAAACCCTGAGCCAATTGCATCATAATCTGGGTAAAAGCCCAGTGAAGATTAAAGCCGCGCTTTATTTCCCGCTCTTATCCCATCTCGAAATTGTTCTCGATCAATAGCAAGCTGGGCTAGTTAATGCTTTTCACCCCGTTGTCACTATTTTTGCAGTAGAATAGCGACCCATTTTAATAAACCAGATCATTCAGGTCGTAACGTTATGGTCCAGCGCACACTCGAAAATCTCAATATTCAGTCACAGGAAGTTCTGCTGACGCCCAATCAATTAAAAGCTGATGTCGCCCTTAGTGAAGCGGCGGCGCAGACCATTGCCCAGGGTCGGCGAGATATCGAGTCCATCCTCGATCATAAGGATCATCGCCTGTTTGTGGTTATCGGCCCCTGCTCCATTCACGATGTCGACGCCGCTAAAGATTACGCCAAGCGCTTGAAAGCACTGGCCGAAAAAGTCGGCGATACCCTGCTGCTGGTAATGCGAGTTTATTTTGAGAAGCCCCGCACCACGGTTGGCTGGAAGGGACTGATCAACGACCCCTTCCTCGATGACTCCTTCAAAATCTCCGATGGTTTACACATTGGCCGCCAGTTATTAATGGATATTTCTGAGATCGGTCTACCCACCGCGACCGAAGCCCTCGACCCTATTTCACCCCAGTATTTACAGGACTTAATCAGCTGGTCGGCCATTGGTGCACGCACCACTGAATCGCAGACCCACCGGGAAATGGCCAGTGGTCTGAGCTCTTCGGTCGGCTTCAAAAATGGCACCGACGGCAGCCTGACTGTGGCCACCAACGCCTTAAAATCGGTGGCCAACCCCCACCGCTTTCTCGGCATTAACTCCGAGGGCAGCGTTGCGATTATCAAAACTAACGGCAACCCCTACTCCCACATTGTCCTGCGCGGCGGTGACGACAAACCGAATTACGATTCGGTCAGCGTTTCGCTCTGCGAGCAAGCGCTGGAAAAAGCCGGCATAGCAAGTAACATCATGGTCGATTGCAGCCACGCCAACTCCAATAAAAACCATGACCTGCAGGTACTGGTGATGGAAAACATCACCAGTCAAATCGTCGAGGGCAATAAGTCTATTGTCGGTATTATGGTGGAAAGTAATCTGGTGGCGGGCAATCAAAAGCTCTCCGCCAATCGCGATGACATGGTCTACGGCCAGTCGGTCACCGATGCCTGTATTGACTGGGAAACGACAGAAAAATCCATTCTCGACATGCACGACAAATTGAAAGATGTACTGCCGAAGCGACTAAAAGCGGATTAATTACTGCTCATTGCTGACAAGATCGAAAAAATAAAAAAAGGGGTTCTTCTTGTGAAGGGCCCCTTTTTTGGGTCCGGCTATGGATCTAAATTTACATAATGTCTGTAAACTTGGTAGATAAAGGCATGACTGCTTTTTTCTCGATACCTTTCATAGGATTAGATTCTTCATAAAAATTATCTTAACCGCTTTTTGACGCGGGAAATTGCACTTATTATATGAATTCGCATTTTTCGTTTCCGATATTACTCTTTCCACCAATCAGAATATCTTTCATTAAAGAAATATTTTAAAGACTCCTTTGTCACAACCATATGCACACTCCCATGACCTTTATCCAACTCTCTTTGTAATTCGTCGAACAACAGCTCTTGACCTCTAACCGTATTTGAAAACTCTATCACACCCTGAGGCTCGCATATGCCTTTCACCGTCATTGCATAACTACTTACAGATTCATGAGTCGAATCAGTAAACGTTATAAAACCAATGCTTGACGGGTGCGCTTCGCTTACGTAGTCAAATTCAGTTAACGAAAAATTCACACCTTCCTGTTTTATTACAGAAAGAAATCTATCTAGAGGCCCTCTACAGTTCGAATAAATTGGTACGATAATACCCGGTTTATCGTCACTATTTCCGCAGCCGGAAAGCAACAACCCAATAATAAAAATCTTAAGATAGAACATACCTAAACTAACTCTCAAGGATCAATAAACTTATACGGATTATTTATAATCCTCGCGTCCATTAAGCGATAAAGAAAACAGCAAAGGCAAACGAGGGGAAACGAGGACAAGCCTTTCCATGCCACACCGTTCTTCCAAGCATCAAACCCCTCACTGAATAACTAGAGACCCAAACCGCGCCGATAGCAGTATCTTAAAGCTACAGCGCAGAAAGCCCCACATTAATGATGCCCTGCAGCGTATCGCGGCTAGTATTCATTTTCGCATGCATGCGCAGACCAACGGCCAGGGTTAATAAATAGTCGGCCATGGCCTTCGGCGATTTTTTATTGTCGAGCAGGCCCAGTGACTGCGCTTCGGCGAGACGCTTTTCAAACAGGGCGTTGAGTGGCCTTGAGCGCTGCTCCGCCTCATCCGCCAGGTGATGATTAACGTGGGCAAACTCAGAAATACTGTTGAACAGTAAACAGCCCCGCGAGCGAATCGCTTCGTCTTCGATCAAGCAGACACTTTCCAGAAAGCTACGGATGGCGATCAGCGGGTCGTCAATCGACCAAAGTGTTGCCTTTAAGGTAACGGCAACTTCTTCGACGTACATGTCGAGAGCTTCGAGAAACAGCCCCTCTTTATCGCCAAAGGCGGCGTACAGGCTGCCGCGATTGAGACCCATGGCACTGAGCAGCTTCTGTATTGAGCTGGACTCATAGCCCTCGGCCCAAAACACCTGCATGGCGGCATTGACGACGTCGATTCGATTATATTCGGGCGGTCGAGGCATGGTGGTTTACAATCTTGAAATAGCTTGAAAATATAACACTAATTAATATCAGGGCATAAGGGCTGGTATCAATCAATTCGCCGCTTATTTATAAAAGGCCTGAGAGCTATCGCTGTGGTCGGTAATATCGCGTACGCCTTTTAACTCGGGAATTTTCTCCAGCAAGGTGCGCTCGACGCCATCTTTCAAGGTCACGTCGGCCATGCCACAACCCTGACAACCACCGCCAAACTGCAGCACGGCAATATCGCCATCCATCTCTTCAAGGCTGATATTACCGCCGTGGGCTGCCAGACCTGGGTTAATTTCACTGTGTAGGACGTAATTAACCTTATCTTCTACCGGGCTGTCATCCGTCACTCGGGGCATGCGCGAATTGGGGGCACGAATACTCAGCTGTCCACCTAGGCGGTCGGCAGCATAGTCGACCTTGGCGTCTTCCAGAAAGGGCACACTGCGCTTATCGAGATAGGCCTTGAGCTTGGGTAGCTCGAGAGGCTGATCGTCTTCCTGCTCCTCACCCGGGCGGCAATAGGCGATGCAAGTCTCTGCTTTCGGGGTGCCGGGGTCGGCAATAAAAAGGCGGATGGCAATGCCCTCGCAATCCTGCTTCAGCAGCAAGTCGGACAAATATTCCTGGGCCGATTCGGTGATTTCGATACTGCTCATGACGCCTACCTATACCTGAGTAAATTACTCATGTATTTTAGCAAGCCTCCGCGCCACACTCAATGACTCAGTGCCCTGCTTATGGTTTCTCCATAAAAAAGGACGGGGGGTAAACCCTGCCCTCTCTATCAACAGTTGGCTGCGACGACTAAAAAGCTAACCTCCGCTCATTAAGCTTCTCAGTTCTCAAGGCCAAAGAAGGATCCGTCGAATCATTGAGGCATATCCACTCTAAAGACTCTGTCAGCAGGGCCGGCAGATTGGCAATGGTCAATTGAAATAATCACCTGACCAAAACCAAAATCATTATAGCCCGAGTAAAGAGAGCTAAAACCCGGGGAAACATCGAGCAGAGTAAAGCTGCCATCGACGGCACTGGTGGTGAAGCCCGACTGCTCCACCGTAAAGTTCTCATAATTTATATCAACGGCCCCAGTAGCCACCCCAAAAATATCAAAGGTCGTGCCTACTATAGAGCAAGTATGCGGACTGCCAGTGTCGATCAGTACCTGCTGCCCTACCTGGTCAATAAAGCCCTTAGTAATACCCGTAACACCAAGGTTACTGATCCATACAGCGCCAAGAGGCATATCTGTCGCCACAAATTGACCATTGGCATCGGTCGTCCCCGTGCTGAAAGCGCCATTGTTACCGATAACCGTTACCTCAACACCGGCCAATGGATCGGCCAGAGGATTATCTGGGTCATAGACCGTGACCAAGACGGAACCCAGGCCCGAACTCAGGTCCAGGGTCGCATTCTCCGTACTGGGTAATTGATACTCCCGGCGAAGGTCACTGTCAGCGTCAGTCAACTGACCGCCATAGGCGGCTACAGGGAGCATGACGGGGCCGTAACTTGTCGCTCCAGCAGGTACCAGGATTTGCCCAGCCCAGGTCACCTCAAAGGCTTCGGCATCGACGGTGACGTATCTGTCATAACTCACAGGGTCAACAACACCATTCACCTGCGCCCAAACTGTCGGCAAGTGAACATCTAGCTCACACGACCCCGAGCCGCCATCACCCGGTCCCTCTCCGAATAAACCACAGAAAGCAATATCGTAGACCTGATTAAAGCGCCAGTTAACACCGCCATATAGCAGATCGATAAAGCCGTCGGCATAGGCATATTCTATGCCGCCACAAAGCGCTTCAAAATCAATAGTGTAACGACCCTCAGTATCCGTCTCAACATTGAAAAGCTGATCACAAGATTGCAGTGCGATGTTCTGGTTCGGCAATGGCAAGCCCTCCGGACCGTAGAGAATACCCGTCACCACTAAGGAAAAGTCCGGGTCGATGACATTAACCCAGTGGCTCGCCGTCGCGGTATTGCCGGCATCATCCGTTGCGCTCAGCGTAAGCTGACAGTAGCTGTAGAAAGAACTGACTGCCGTCGGCGCGGTGAAAACCGTATTAATTGCGCCCACAACGCCAACTTGAGCGGCCGGACTAAGCATTGCATCGCCCGAGCTACCGTAGCATTGCGCTGTCCATGTAATATCAACCAGAGAACCTTCGGGGTCGCTGACGGTGGCAAAGATATTGCTCGCCGCGCCAATATCCAGGTTATTCCACAAGCCTACATCGGAGTCGAGACCGGTGATCACTGGCGCAAAATTAATACCCGCGACATCCAGAGGTAATATTCCATCCGCAGCAGGCCCCTCTTTATAATCGAGAAAGAGGCAATCACTGACATTAGTATTGTTCAAACAGCTGGCGTTCAACTGGGGGTTATTAAACACCGCCCCATCCAGCTCATTAGCCGACAGGCTGTAAGTGCCATCGCCATCATCCACCAGATAATACGGGGTGCCACCCAGGGTTGTCGTCACCCGAATTTGCTCCGGATTAGCGGCATCCGTCGTACGCTTCACGGTTAATGAATCAATGCTATTGTCATTGGGTACAGGTGTGGACGGATCATCAGCGTCGCGGTCACAAAGGCGCTCGGGAGACGTGCCACTGTAGGTAAGACCTTGCGCATACCAGTCAAAAGACTCTCTCAGGCTTTCACCGCTGACACCATCGACAAAGTGATACTTGAAGCAAGAGTGGGTATTAATGGGCTGGTCGTAGTTCCACCAGGTAAAGTGGGTAACCTCACCACAGATCATATTTATACCGTCACGTTCCACCACCGTACCCTGGCCCTCTTCTTTCCACAGCCCCGCTGCGTCATCGTAATACCACAGAGGAATAATGTCGCCAGCGGACAAACCATCACCCGCCTTCATACACACTTCGGCTGCAGCGGCTAGTTCGTGAATGGGATTACCGTCCTGATCCACCAGGTCGAATTCCATCATGCCGAAGGTTTCCAGGGGTACAACGTCGTTGGGGTCGGCACCTTCGGGCAAAGCCAGGAGGTCACCACCGGGGGTTAAACCGATATCACCGTCTGGATCAAGATAAGTAATTTGGCCCTTAATTGCCGTCACACCGTCGGGGAAGGAGGCATCGGGAATGGTCAGCACACCAACTCTTTCCTCCTGTTTTTCAATGCTAACGCCAGCGCTGACGTCCTCATCTTCACCAATAATGTCAGACACGGGCGCGAGTTCAACATCGACCGCATAGTCAAAAACATCGTCGGCAAGAACAACCTTGGCGTAAGCCGTGGCAAAGCCATCTATCGTTGCCCTGATTGGCAGGAAGAAATCGAGCCCATCGTGGCCAATGCCGCCGGGGTCACCAACGGCGGCGGAGAAAACACCATCGCCATCACTTTCACCACTCGATGTCGCCCCACCCGGGGCCTCAATACCCACCACGACGGCAACACCCGGCAAGGGGCTAGCACCACCGCGGACAGTGATCTCCACACTAAGACAGGTATTACTGGCATCGGCCAGACAGAAGTCATCGCTGTTGACAATGCCGTCGCCATCTTCATCGAGTTGTGATTCGGCACAACCCTCCGCATTAACGGCTTCATCTTCAGGCGTGTCGGGGCATTGATCATTACTGTTGAAGACGCCATCGTTATCGTCATCAAGCTGTGAGTCGCTACACCCAAGCGCATCAACGCTTTCTCCTGCAGGGGTGTCAGGGCAAGTGTCCGCCGAGTCAAACACACCATCACCATCGCTGTCGGGATCGCTTAGCTCGACAAAGCGCTGCATTTGCGTGGTGTAGCTAAACGCTGCACGGCGACGCTGGAAGTTGATCCTTACCACCTGCTCTGCACTACCGACTGGCACCACAAAATAGGGCTTATCATCCACAAAGCCATCGGCATTAAGTACCGTGTGACTACTGCTCTCAACAAGCAGGCGCAAGTCGCCACTTAAGCTCTCACCATCACTGGCCGTCACCCTATTGTAAGTGTAGTAAACGCCCAGGCTACGATCGTAAAAGCGATCGCCCTGACTGACTGACAGCGCGTCGGTGTTTTGCCATTCGCCCTCTGCCGCTATCCCGTGGGCTTGCGTGGTCCACAGACAAGAAAATGCGAGTAGCAGGAAAAGTCTTGCTGCCCAGCTACGCTGGTAGTGATGACGCGCTGCAATATCCATTGCTTTATCCTCTGTCCCTATTCAGTAATAAATTATGATTGATGTCTATTTGCTGATAACTGGTTAATGATTAAAACTTGCTGTCGCCCAAAATAAATAGGCAATCAAACAAAGTACTTTACCCTTTGAACTTTCGCTGACTAGCAATAAGACCCAGACCAGCACCTAGCAACAAAAGCAGACTCGTCGGCTCGGGGACGGATGCCTCGTGCTGAGTGATACGGATATTGTCGATCGTCAGGAAGTCGCCCGTCTGAAAGTCATCATCCTGAAGATAAAAAACAATGCCCGCATCCACCCCGGCCCAGTCGGTAATATCGATGGACCCAGAGGAAATATCGAGCGTTAACAAACTGCCTGTGGTGTCTTCTAGTTCCGCAACAAACAATTCAAATGGATCTGTAACGGATGCACTAAAATCCAGCTCCAACCAGAGGGTATTACCCGGGGCTAGCAGGCTCTGTACGGTAAAGTCCTGGAATAAAGCCACGGCCCAATTGGTGTCATCATTGCTGATCACTGCAGTACCGCTGCTGGCATCGAAGTTAGTGATGGCAGAAGGATTGACAGAAGTTGTCGTCCCAGGATCACCAGAGGTCACCTCTCCCTGCCAGTTATCAAAGCCCGAGGAAAAATCGCCATTGAGCAAATCGGCAGAAGAGAATGCGCTGCACAACAAAGCAGCGGCGAGTGCGCTCACTTGAAGACAGGTTTTAAAAGGGGAATACGCGGATGGACATTTCATAGTTTTGCCTCAATTAAAAATTAACACTTTGGAAAAAGTGTATTTCAATCAGGCAAAAACCAATCCCTTGCATAAGTTAATTAAACATTAACCCACCACAAAACCACAGAATGCTTCCTTGCCTTCTAAAGTTATTACAGGCAAAAAACACACCATTATAAAATATATCTTTACTATCAATCACTTAATAAAAACACGCCTTCATAAAAATCACTGCTCACAAAAAAGTGTAAAAAAACCTGACACATATTGCTGTTTTTACAGCCCTGGCCTCCGTACCCCCCTGACGTTTAGTCAATAAATGACCTTTTACGAACAATTGTGCGGCGGCGTCTACCGCCCTTCAAGAAAAGTGTAAAAAATCCTGACACTAGCTAATGCTTTGAGCTATCGGCTATTGTCTTTGCGTTCCGGTATTCAAGAATCTGCCATGTCGCTGCATACGTTTTCTCTTTTTAATCCGACCCCCGGCCAACTGGCAGGCCACATCGCACAGGTCCTGGTTTTATTAACACTTGGCATGGTAGGGCCCACTTGCGCAGACCCTGGGGTGAAACAGCCTGCCCTCAGCAGCGTCAAAGCCGGCGCCCAGCCCTTGCCCATCGACAGGCAGCGCGACCACATCAGGGGCGAGGCCGATGCCCCCTTCTCACTGATTGAATACTCCGATATTAACTGCCCCTTTTGCCGCCGCTTTCACCCAACGGCCAAGCGCCTGGTCAAAGATTCCGCCGGCCAGGTCAACTGGGTCTATCGTCACTTCCCCCTGGTGGCTCACAAGCCTGAGGCACAGCAATTGGCTGAAGCGGCAGAATGTGTGGCGGAGCTGGGCGGCAATGCCTCTTTCTGGCGCTTTATCGACATTACCGTTATGCAGCCTAAACGTAAGGCAACGATAGCAGCCAGCAGCCCCAGTCAACTACCCATCGCTGTTGCCCGCGCTGCAAAAACTGTGCAGATTGACACTAGTGCCCTGACTGACTGCCTACAATCGGGACGTCACAGGACCAAAGTATTAGCCGACGAAAATAACGCCTTGCAAATGCACCTGCTCGGCACCCCGGCAAACATCATTATCAATAACCAAACTGGCGAGTGGCTGGTGCGCCAGGGCGCGGCGTCACTGCCAACACTGAAGGCTGATATCGCCAAATTATCCACGCGTAGTTCCAGCCACGATTGATGGCAGCAAGAGGCGGGGCAAGCTGCTAAAATGCCCAGCTATTTTTGGCACTATGACACCGGATAATCTCTTGAATACTCTCGAAAATCGCATCGCCGCCCTCTATCAAGCCGCAGCCAGCCGCCTACTCTTCCTCGATGGTGCCACTGGCACCATGATTCAGCGTCACAAACTGGTCGAGGCCGACTTTCGCGGTGAGCGCTTTGCCGACTGGCAGCAGGATCTCGGCGGCAATAACGATTTACTGGTGCTAACCCAGCCACAGATTATTCGCGACATCCACCGCGACTATCTCGACGCCGGCGCCGATATTATCGAGACCAACACCTTTAATGCCACCTGTGCCTCGCAATCCGATTACGCCATGGAGGCCATCGTCTACGAGCTGAATTTCGAGGCTGCGAAGCTCGCCCGCGAGGCCGCCGACGAGTTCAGTGCACTAACACCCGAGAAGCCCCGATGGGTCGCTGGCGTTATCGGCCCGACCAGCCGCACGGCATCGATCTCACCCGACGTTAACGACCCCGCCGCCCGCAACACCACCTTCGACGAGCTGGCCGAGGATTATCGCAATGCCACCCGCGCGCTAATTGCCGGGGGCAGTGACATTATTTTGATCGAGACCGTGTTCGATACGCTGAATGCCAAGGCTGCTGTTTTTGCCGTGCAGGATGTCTACGAAGAACTGGGTATTGAATTGCCGATTATGATTTCCGGCACTATTACCGACGCCAGTGGCCGTACGCTGTCGGGACAAACCCCCGAGGCCTTCTGGAACAGCCTGGCCCATGCCAAGCCCTTTGCTATTGGCCTTAACTGTGCCCTGGGTGGTGAGCAGCTGCGTCCCCATATTGAAGAGTTGTCCAATATTTGCCCCACGCTGATCAGCGCCCACCCCAATGCGGGCCTGCCCAATGCCTTTGGTGAATACGATGAAACCGCAGAAGAAACGGCAAGTATTATTGCCGGCTTCGCCGATAGCGGCCTGCTGAATATTGTCGGCGGCTGCTGTGGCACCACCCCCGATCATATCCGCGCCATTATTGCGGCCTGTGAAAACAAAGCGCCGCGCACGGTGCCCGACGCATCCGCCACCTGCCATCTCTCCGGGCTTGAACCCTTTAGCATCGATGCCGATTCCCTTTTCGTGAATGTCGGTGAGCGCTGTAATGTCACCGGCTCGGCCCGCTTTAAACGGCTGGTACTGGAGGGCGATTACGAAACAGCCCTCGCCGTAGCGTTGGAGCAGGTCGAAAACGGCGCACAAATTATCGACATTAATATGGACGAAGGCATGCTCGATGCCGTCGAAGCCATGACCACCTTCCTGAAATTAATCGCCTCGGAACCCGATATTTCCCGCATTCCGATTATGGTCGACTCGTCTAAATGGCATGTTATAGAAGAAGGCTTGAAATGTATTCAGGGCAAGCCGGTGGTCAATTCCATCAGCATGAAAGAAGGCGAAGCGCCCTTTATTGAGCAGGCCAAACTGTGCAAACGCTACGGTGCCGCCGTGGTGGTCATGGCCTTTGACACCGATGGCCAGGCCGATAACCTGCAGCGGCGCATCGACATTTGCGGGCGTAGTTACGAGCTATTGGTCAACGAAGTGGGCTTTAATCCCAACGATATTATTTTTGATCCCAATGTTTTTGCCGTTGCCACCGGCATTGAAGAGCACAACAATTACGCCGTCGATTTTATTGAGGCCTGCCGCTGGATTACCGCCAATCTGCCCGGTGCCAAAATCTCCGGCGGTATCAGCAATGTGTCGTTCTCCTTTCGCGGCAATAATCCGGTGCGCGAGGCGATTCACTCCGTCTTCCTTTATCACGCCATTAAAGCCGGCCTCAGCATGGGCATCGTCAACGCCGGCCAGCTCGCGGTTTACGACGACTTACCCGCCGAATTGCGCGAGGCCGTCGAAGATGTGATTGGCAATAAGCGCGATGACAGCACCGATCGCCTGCTCGCCATCGCCGGCGATTACCTCGGTGACGGCAGCGCAAAAGATAAGAAAGAAGACCTCGCCTGGCGCCAGTTCGACGTTAATAAACGTCTCGAGCACGCCCTGGTAAAAGGCATTACCAGCCACATTATTGAAGATACCGAAGAGGCTCGACTGCAAGCCGAACGCCCCCTGCACGTGATTGAAGGGCCGTTGATGGACGGCATGAATGTGGTTGGCGACCTGTTTGGCGAGGGCAAAATGTTCCTGCCCCAGGTAGTCAAATCGGCGCGGGTAATGAAGCAGTCCGTTGCCCATTTACAGCCCTTTATTGAAGAAGAAAAAGACGGCGACGCCAGCAGTAACGGCAAAATATTAATGGCCACGGTGAAGGGCGATGTCCACGACATCGGCAAAAACATCGTCGGTGTGGTGCTGCAGTGCAATAACTTTGAGGTGATTGATCTCGGCGTAATGGTGGCCTGCGACAAAATACTCGCCGTCGCCAAAGAGGAAAAGGTCGATATTATCGGCCTCTCCGGCCTCATCACCCCCTCCCTCGACGAGATGGTTCACGTCGCCGCCGAGATGGAAAGACTCGACTTCGACCTGCCGCTGATGATCGGCGGTGCGACCACCTCCAAGGCCCATACGGCGGTAAAAATAGACCCCAAATACCATCTCGCCCAGGCTATTTATGTCGCCGATGCCTCCCGTGCCGTCGGTGTTGCCAGCACGCTGATGAATCCAGAAAAGCGTCAGGCCTATTACGACAACACCGCCGCCGAATACGACGTGGTACGCGAACGTGTCGCCAATAGAACACCCCGTGGCGACATCGTGCCCTATGAAAAAGCCGTCGCAGCGGGCTGGCAATACGACTGGGCCAACTACCAGCCCGTGCCACCCAAGACCCTTGGCGTGCAGGTCTTTAAGGATTATCCCTTGGCAGAGCTCATCGACACCATCGACTGGACACCCTTTTTTATCACCTGGAGTCTGGTCGGCAAATACCCGAAAATCTTTAAAGACAAAGTCGTCGGTGAAGCGGCGCAAAATTTATTCGACGACGCCCAGGCCATGCTGCGCGATCTGATCGACAATAAAAAACTCAAGGCCAATGCGGTGCTGGGTATTTGGCCGGCCAATCGCGTCAACGGCGATGACATTGAAATATACAGTGCTATCAGTGCCGGCGAGAACATTGCTAGAGAGACCATCGCCACCAGCCATCAAATTCGTCAACAAACCCGCAAGGGCAAAGACGACAGCCCCCTGACATCACTGGCCGATTTTATCGCCCCAAAGGAAAGCGGCAAAATAGACTACATCGGCGCCTTTGCCGTCACCACCGGCATTAACGCCGACGAACTCGCGAAGGAATACGAAGCGAAAGGCGACGATTACAACGCCATTATGGTCAAAGCCCTGGCCGACCGGTTGGCGGAATCACTGGCCGAACACATGCACCAACGGGTGCGCAAAGAACTGTGGGGCTACGCCGCCGATGAAACTCTCGATAACGAGGCCTTGATCGGCGAGAAGTACCAGGGCATTCGCCCCGCACCCGGCTACCCCGCCTGCCCGGATCACACCGAAAAGCGCAGCATTTTTGCTTTATTAAATGCCCAGGAAAATGCCGAAATAACGCTCACCGAAAGTGATGCCATGTTCCCCGCCGCATCCGTTAGCGGCTGGTATTTCGGCCATCCCGATGCCCATTATTTTAATACCGGCAAAATGCAGCGCGACCAAATCGATAGCCTGGCGCAACGAAAAGAGAGTAGCCCCAAACAACTGGAGCGCGAGTTGTCTCCGGTGCTAGGCTACAATCCCGATTGAGGACCTGCTGATGACGAATAAAACGGAAAATGAGCAAGGGCTAGAAAACGAACGGCCCGAAGCGGAGGAAAAACCCAGTGCCACCGACCTCTTAAAAAGCACCCTGTCGGCCGCCATTGGCGTGCAAAATAATGCCAACCGCGAACGAGATTTCAAGCACGGTAATATCAAAACCTTTGTCTTTGCCGGTATTATTTTTACGGTGTTATTTATTGGCACCGTTATAACAGTGGTTAATTTCGTTTTACCCTAACAAACTCTTCTCAAGAGCAATCGCTGTGCTCTATCGCTTGCCAATAAAAGCGCGTTGAATAAGCCCTGCTAAATGCAAGGCTGGCTATTTATTTAATAAAAAGTGCTTAAAGCGAAGCTGCCATTGCCACAGCCAGCTTACGCAACAATACTTTTTCTGCCGTCACTAGCGCCTCATAACCATCGACAGTGAGAGCTTGCGTTTCACTAAAACCATTTTCAGAAACGATGGTGCGCTCATCAATATCAAACACCTGCCAATAGGCCACCAGTTTTGCTGCGCCATTAGGGCTACCGTGCAGCTGATCTATACGCAAATCAATACGCCGCTGCCAATCATTTTCACCACTGTGATTAGCGCGGATAACCTGCCCCGCCTGAGCAGAAACTTCCTGCGCCATAAAGACACGCAGGCTGTCCCGCAGCGGCTCCGCCCACTGATGATCGCGCGCTGCTCGCACCTCGCCACCGCTGGTTTCTAGCACCAGACCCAAACCGTCAATGTAGGAGGCCACCACAACTGCACCCAGACCGACCACCGCGCTTTGCTCCTCAACCTTAAATTGGCTGGGTGTATCACTGCGCAGTAGGTATTGATTGAGTGAGGGCACAGAACTACTGCATCCAGCCACTGTGGCTATTGCTAACAAGACTAGAAACTTCATTTGGAGTGAGCCTCGGGTATCAGATCGGGTTCGGGTGAAACGGGGAAGATAATGGCGTTGGGCTTAATCGATAACTGACGAATTAAGGTATCGAGACTCCCCAGGGTCGCATTCAAGGTACCGATGGAAGAACCCAGACTTTGCGCCATTTTCGAATTGGGCGACAGACCATCCAGCACCGTGCGTAAATCATTGAGCGTTGCCACCAGCTCCTCGGGTAAAGCCTGAGTCTCTTCGCTCGCCAGAACATTATTAACCGAGTCGACGGCTGCCGTCAGCGATGCCAGCGTAGCATCGGCCCGGCCCAGGACTTTATTCGCACCGACAACGGTTTCCTCAAGCGGCAGGGAATTGAGCTTTTCAAGAAAACTACTGACCTGCTGTTCCAGGCGCGCGACACCGGTTTCTATCGAGGGAATAACACTGTATTGCTGAAACTCACCCATCTCTGCAGGTTCTTGATCGGGGAAATAGTCCATGCTGATCAGCTGCTGCCCGGTGAGCAAATTACCGGTCTCCAGTGAGGCGCGCAAACCATTAGCACTCACCCCTGTAGCAACCACCTGCCTGAGAACTTTAACCGCCGCCTCGCTATCACCGATTTCAAGACGGCCCGGTTCAATGTAAATCAACACCGGGATGGCCCGTCCCGTGCCCTCCATGCTGCCCCCCTCGCGGGTTAATTCCTTGAGTAAAACACGTTCCACACGACCGATTACTATGCCCCGGTATTCCACTGGCGCACCGGGTAATAAGCCTCGCAGTGATTGCGAAAAGGACACCACATAGTAGGTCCCGTGACGATAGGGGTTCTCTAAAATCTCATCGTAGGATGCAAAGAGTTTATATTCATTACCGCTTTTAACGGGATCGCCGGGGGGTAATCCGGGGACCGAACCAAAGGCGACTCCGCCACGTAAGATGGTGTCCATAGAACCCATGGCCACATCAAAACCCTCTGCGGATAGTTTCATCCCCACGCCACTGGTATCCCAAAAGCGTGTCGTGGTATTAATTAGCTGGTGATAGGGTGCATCAATAAAAATATCGTAGCGCACTTCGCGGCGCTCCGGATCAAACGCCATGGCCTCCACTCGCCCCACCCGATAGCCTCGGTAGAGAATAGAGTCACCCGCACTGACCGAGCCGGCGCGATCACTAAACAGCGACAGGCGCAGTCCGGGGGCGTCAGCAGGTGTTAAGGGGGGATTCTCAAGACCGACAAAAGCCAGTTTTTCATTCACGCCAACACCGGGATCCATTTCAATATAGGCCCCCGACAGCAAGGTGCTCAGACCCGAAACACCACCAGCACCAATACGTGCTCGTACAATCCAGAAGCGGGTATCGTCAACGAGTAGGTGTTTGGTCTTTTGATCGAGCTTGATGGTCGCGGTGACACCGGACAAGTCCTCTTTAATGGTGACGCTTTCGACCACACCGACGTTCACACTCAACAACCTGATCTTGGTTTTACCCACCTCCAGGCTATCGGCTGTTGCAAAATCGATGGTGATGGTCGGCCCCTCCGTCATCATTGAGTGCACAACGATTATCACCCCGACAACGAGTGTTACTAGCGGCAGAATCCAGATTGCAGAAAACTTTCTACCACGACTGACCGTGGCCTTCATCTCACTCATCGTTATTTTCCCTCTGGTCCCACATTAATCGTGGATCAAAACTTTCCGCCGCCACCATAGAAACCATGACCACGCCCGCAAAGGCAATAGTCGCAGCTCCCGGATGAATAACGATCAAATTGGTCAAATTAATTAATGCCACTAATATCGCCACCACAAAGACATCAATCATTGACCACTTGCCAATAAACTCGGTAATTCGATATAAAACAGTGCGCTGGCGAACAGTCTCAGGCGGGCCATTGCGGACACTCCAGCAGAGATAAAACATCATCGCGATTTTGCTCGACGGAATCATCACACTGGCAAAAAAGATGACGGCGGCAATCGCGACAGAGCCCATATCGAGCAGCAAGACCACACCACCAATAATCGTACTCGGTGTCGGTTGCCCCAGTTGATCGGTCACCATAATGGGTAATACGTTGGCGGGGATATAGAGCACGCAAGCCGTGAACAACAGCGCCAGGGTGCGTTCAATGCTATTGGCTTTGCGCAGATGTAGTGCGGCACCACAGCGCGGACAGAGATGCTGCTCGGCATCCGCTAATTTAAGGCAAACATGGCAAGAGGCGAGCCCCTGAGAGGCGGCCGTCATTGGCCCTTCACCGGACATGTCCGTCGACGTATCGGCCGATATTTCATTCATGGCTCAAAGTCTCAATACGCTGCCAACACTGGGCACGATCAAGCCCCGACAGGGTCAACACAAACAGCAAGCTAAACAAGGCATAGGCCCAGAACGACAGCCCCATCACCACAGTTGCCATATGACCAATTTTCACCAGGCTAACCAGTACGCCAATAAAAAAGACCTCGACCATGCACCAGCCTTGCAGGGTGTAAATCAGCCGCCCCACGGGACGCAGCCAGTGGTAGTGGCGCTCGGTGTGTAGCGCAATATTCAAGGCCAGGATTAAAACCAGCACCAGGGCTGGAAGAAAAATAATAAAGGTCGCCACCAAAAAGGCCAGGGCTGGCATGCCGTCATGCAAAAGATTAAGAGCCGTCTGAGGCAGGGTCATCAAGCTTTCCAGACCACTGGCCTGGAAGGACATAAAGGGATAAGAGCACGCCAGCACCAATAAAATAAGGGCCGAAGAGGTATAGGCAATCACCCGACTGGTTTCGTCGGCGCGATAGCTTGAGAGGAAATGCCCGCAGCGGGAGCAGTTTGCAGACTCACCGTCTTGCAAAATTGCAATATCAAACACCACATCGCAGGAGGGACAGGCGATATAATTGGCGAGGCCAGTGCCTGTTTCTTTATTTATTATTTTCAGCTCACACTCCGTTGCAGACTCGCACTCAGCACTCGATACTTCGCCAAGCTCAAGCGCCGACTATACAGGAAATCATTTTGTATTTTAATCGATAAACGGAGCAAGACCTTTTGCACGCGTTTCAAGGGGACTATCATTAACACCCAACCCGCTTTTATCTAAGGGCAAAATCCAACAGGCGAGCCATGCACAAAACCCGCAGTCAATTTTTCACCCCTCGGCTCGCTTCAACAAGGCGAGTAGGCTCACCTTTCTACACGGCTATTTTTAGTTTATGTTTCGCTGCCACTCTCAGCTTTAATGTTCAGGCTGAGCAGCTCACCGCTGCCATTGCCGCTAATTTTGCCGGCACGATGAAACAATTAAAGCCGCTGTTTGAACAGCACAGCGGTCATCGCCTGGTCACCAGCTTTGCTTCGAGTGGCACCCTGTTTGCGCAAATTCACAACGGCGCGCCCTTTGATGTTTTTCTCTCGGCAGACACACAACGGCCGCGTGAATTAATTAAAGAAGGCCTCGCCGTCGCAGACAGCTCCTTTATTTATGCCACGGGCAAACTCGTACTATGGAGCAGCCAGCCCGAGCTGATCGACCGGCAGGGCAATATTTTGCGCGCCGGCCACTGGCAGCAGAAAGGCATACGCCACATTGCCATCGCCAACCCTAAAACAGCACCCTATGGCAGGGCCGCACTGCAGACCCTTAAAACAATGCAGTTAGTCGATGCCACACAGCCCTATCGCGTTACCGGGCAAAATATTGCCCAGACCTTTCAGTTTGTGGCATCGGGTAATGCCCAGCTCGGCTTTATTGCGCAGACCCAACTGCTCGCCCTGGCAGAGAGCGAGCGCGGCTCCCACTGGCCGGTGCCAAAAACAATGCACGAGCCCATTCAGCAAATGGCGATAATGCTAAACCGAGGCCGTGACAATAAAGCGGCTGAGGCCTTCCTTAAATTTATGCAAAGCCCTCAGGCTCAGGATGTTATTCGAGCACGAGGCTACCAACAATAAAAGTCGATAAACAAGCGGGAAACCTTAAACCTGGGCCATAAAATTTATCGCTGATTGTTTTCTGCATGCAATACACCCGCATCACAAAGCGCCGCTATTTTCGCATCGCTATAGCCGAGGCTGTCTTGTAACACCGCTCTATTATCCTCGCCCCGAAAAGACGTCCACAGCTCTGGCAGTCTGGGTAACTCAGAGGATTTAATCGGAAAGCCGGGAATAATCACGCCATCTTCGATGACTTTATCCGCCACTTTACGCACCATTTTCCGCTCGACAAAGTGAGGGTGGTCGATAGTATCGGCAACGGATAAAACCGGCGCACAGGGCACGCGATGTTCGGCGAGAATATCGAGAATGGCCGCATCAGAATCGAGGGTGGCCATCCACGCCTCCACCAGCGCCACTAATTCCAGTCGGTTCTCGGCACGACCGCGCATATCGACAAAACGGGCGTCTTCAATCAGCTCGGGCTGGCCCATGGCGCGGGGTAAACCCGGCCACTGCAGGTCACCGGCGAGAATGGCGATCCAGCCCTCTGCCCCTTTAAACACACCGTAGGGCGCTAAACCCCGGTGATGGGCACCGCAGCGGGTGGGGTGATATTCAACCCTGGCGTTAGCACAGAGTTCCACATTGGCTTCATGCATATGATAGAGAGCGTCGACCATGGCCACGTCAATATTCTGGCCCCGGCCGGTGCGCTCGCGGTGATAAAGCGCATAACCGAGAAAACCAAAACCGTGTACCCCGGCATTAACATCAGCGATGGCCATATTGACGAACTGGGGTGGCCCATCGGGCTCACCGGTCATATGCATCAATCCGGAAAAAGCCTGGGCAATAAGATCAAAACCCACTCGGTCAGACAGCGGCCCAGTGCGACCAAAGGCAGAAATCGACAGGAAAATTAACTTCGGATGAAGAGCACTTAAAGTCTCGTAATCGAGCTTGCGCTTTGCCATCACTCCCGGGCCATAATTCTCCACCACAATATCGACGGTCTTAACCAGCTCGTGGAGCATGTCGATGGTTTCAGGTTTAGAAAAGTCCACACAAAGGCTTTTCTTACCCCGATTATGCTGCACGTAATAGGCGCTGCGACGTTGCTTGAAGACCGGAATGCTGCGCGAGGGATCACCCCCGGGGGACTGCTCCACTTTAATAATTTCTGCGCCCAGTTCTGCCATCATTCGCGTCACTGTCGGGCCCGCGACATATTGGGTAAAATCGAGGACGCGGACGCCCTCTAGCATGGGTTGAATACTGTTTAATTCTGTCATTTAAAAGCTCCACTACGAAGCTTGTGGCCGACAAGGCAGTATTTACAGCTTTAAAACAGACCTTATCGGCAACAAAACTATTTTTATTATTTAATTGTATTGTTAACTTTTACGCTAATGAAAAACTATCGGGGCAGGTTTATTCGCCCAAACTCTCCCGATAACCCGCATACTTTGGATTCGCAATCGCCAGCTTATCCTGCAAAGTACTACGCACATGGCTTATCACCGCATCTCGCTGCTCGTCGAGTTTACCGCTACGAATATCGGTACACAGCTCCCCATTTAGATCATCCAGGCGTGAGGAAGTATCAAAGCCCTCACCCTCTCTGCCCAGCAGCTGTTGCAAACCCTGCAGTTCAGTACTATCGGCCCCTTCACCCAGGGCTAATTCGCGCTGCACGATGCTGAGAATATTCGCCGCGACACGGCACTTGTAAATACTCGCGCCACTAAGTTGGGGCAACACATCTTTACGCAGAAAGGCTTCAACCCCGCCCAGTAGTTCTTCGGCACTGGCTCTATCTTGTGGCATGGTTAGGCTTCCTCTATCAGTTTTAACAGGTCAATTTCGTTTTCGCAGGCACGGCGGCCAATGGCCATATGCTCGAAGGAATCGATCAGCCCAGACAGGTGTTTATAGGCCTGAAACATGCAAATAATGCCCCATTTCAAAGTGCCCAACACCTCCCAGAAATGCACTACCTTTGGGTCGACCTTACGGCCACCGGCATCTTCATAACCTGCGAATAAATCTTCTCGCTGACCAAAGCCACCCACGGGCTTGTCATGCTGACCAAAGCGCCAGGCCCGCACGCAGAGCCAGCCGAGATCTTCCATGCCGTCGCCGACGTGGCCCAGCTCCCAGTCGAGCACGGCGCGAATGCCCTCCGGGCCAACAACAAAATTACCGTTGCGGAAGTCACCGTGAACCAGGCCCAAAGGCGCATCTTTCGGCATGTTTTGTTCGAGCCAGCGAAAGGTTAGTTCAAAGGCCGGGTGATATTCGGGTCGTCCCACTTTGGTGTTATCGCGATAAAATTCACTAATACCATCGAGCAATTCGCGGTAATAAGCCACTAGTGGCTGGACCGGCATTTGCACCAGGTTCTTCGGCAAGGTCGCCGGGTCGACCGCGTGTAAACCGGCGAGAATTTCACCGCACTGCCGCGCCATGGTTTTTCGCGCACCGGCGTAGGCCTCGTCGCGTAAAATACGCGGTGCCAGCACCTCACCCTCAATGCGGTCCATCACATAACAGCCGCCCAGGGTGTGATCTTCGGGCAGGGCAAAGTGAACCTTGGCCACCAGGCCGCCGGCTTCATACACCGTGCGTTGCAGTTCGGCCTCGGTCGTGCGATCGAGGGAATAAGTGGTTTTACCGCCGCGCCAGCCCTCTTCACCCGTGCTACCGGTATTGCCGGGATCACGGCGTAAAATCAAACCGGTGCTACTGTCATCGGCACCCTGCCAGTCAAAGGACCAGGTTTCGCGGGAGGCACCGCCGGACATTTTTTCAATATTTTCAGCCTTGCCGACGGGAAAATAAGCGGCCGCTTCTTGCGCCAAAAGTCCGGCAACTTCACTGTCATTCAAGCCCGGCGTTGTACCTTCACTGCCATCATTATTAGTCACGAGAAGATGCCATTCGGTTTGCCATCAATAATCTGGTCGAGATATTCCGACAAGCCGTAGCCGACCCTGCCATTGCAGCGGTACTCGGTCATACCTTCGGTAATGCGCGTCATCAATTCGGTGCCGTCGTCGAGGGTGCGGCGATTGCGCAGGGGAATTAAGGACATCACCCGACCTTCAATTTCGTATTCGGCGTGATCGGTTTTCGCCCAGGCCTTTAAGGTTTTCTGGTAATAGTTGGCATCCCACTCGGTTTCGATAGTGGCTTCGCGAATTAAATCGTAGCGCCCTTCATTCAGCACCATGCCGCCAACCAGTTTAGTGCCGTCGCCGAGGGTTTTATTGAGGCACATAATGGCGAAGTCTTCGCTGAAATTCATTGGCAACCAGCGGTAGTACTGTACATTCTGCCAATAGCGCGGCCCCCAACTGTGGTCTCGTAAGCCGAGGCCGTCGATGGTGTAAGTTTTATCGCCGACAACGATCTTGCCCGTGCCGGCAATGTGCTGCTCGTAGTGGCCGAGATAAAAGCCGGCATTGGGATTGTTTTCCAGGGGCGAGCCATCGGCATTCACCGGCTCACCGCCGTACATGGGGGAAACACCGCGATAGCTCAGCTCCACCGAGCAGGGCAATTTCGGATTGTTTTTAAAGGCCTTGCTGGGATCGATCATTTCACTGGGGTTTTGCATCAACAGCACTTCGCCGCTGTATTTTACGGTCAAGGCTTTGTAGGGCTCGTCGATAATAAATTCCATACCCCCGGCTTTAAAGGCATCGTTGTTGGCAATTTTTGCCCGTTGAAACATAAAGGCAATGGAACCATCGGGCAGATAAATACAGGCCGTCATTTCCGCATTGCCTTCGTTGGCGCGGTTGCCAATGCGGAACCAGCCGCCGACTTTTCCCTTAGCATCGTAGACATTAAAGTACATGCTTTCATTGAAGTTAACTTCGCTGCCCAGTGGGTGCATGTATTCGTCTTCGGGGTTGAGCTTTAAATAAGCGCCTTCGGGTAATTTCATCGGCGTACTCCTTAGTTATTAATCATTAGTGGGATTTTTAATTTGTGTTGATATTTATGAGCTCATTTTTTATCAGCGCATCTATTGATAAGGTCAACTATTTATAAGGTCAATGTCGGGCAGGTTTTCCGCCACATCAAGATAGTCTTTAGCGCCCTGTAAGGCATCGACGACGATAGCCAAAGGCTCGGGCCAAATTTCCGGCAGGTCGGCCTCACCATCGATGATGATAGGAAAAGCCAGCTTTTCCAGCGGCGGACAAAAGGCCGCGTCGACACCGGGTTTATTGCCTCGAGGGTCGATGCGATACCAGCCGTGCTTATCAAGATACACACTCACTAAACCGTGTAAGCAGTAGGGTGGCCGGTCGTGATCAATCGTTAAGCGCTGATAACACAGGCCCGCCGGTATGGCATTGGCTCGCAGTAAAGCCACTAGCAAGTGGCTTTTGGCATAGCAATAGCCGGTACTGTATTCGAGTACTGCCGAGGCACTGCAGGTGACCGGATTCTGCTGACTGTCCCAGCTATGGCTAATACGATCGCGCACAAAAACAAAGCAGGCTTCGGCTATGGCTTCGTCACCGACAAGATCACCAGCGAGCACCGCTGCTTGTGATGACACTGCAGGGTCTTGCCAATCAATAATTTCACTATTGTCTAAATATTTTTGCACAACTATTTACATTTAATTGACGATGGTTTTTATTTAATTTTAAAGTTTGATTTAAGCGTAACGACTGCCCGCTGCCGCTCCTGCGGGAAAGGCCTGGCTAATTTCTGCCAGCTCAGCCCGGGACAGCTCAACATCAACCGCGCCAATATTACTGTCGAGGTTTTTTATGCGCCGCGTTCCGGGAATGGGCAGTATCTGCTCGCCCTGGGCCAGCAGCCAGGCCAGTGCCAATTGTGCTGGTGCGCAGTTTTTAGCGGCGGCCATTTGTTTGACTTTATCGGCCAGCTTTAAATTCTCTTCAATATTACCCGCCTGAAAACGTGGGTTAGATTTGCGGAAATCCTTATCGCCCATCTCTGCAGTACCGTTAATGGTGCCGGTCAAAAAGCCTCGACCCAGTGGACTGTAGGGCACGAAGGCGATATTCAATTCTTTACACACTGGAAGCACTTCGGCCTCGGGGTCACGAGTCCACAATGAGTATTCACTTTGCAGAGCGGCGATGGGATGCACCTTGCTGGCGCGGCGAATTAAAGCCGTGTCGGCAGAGGCTTCTGACAAACCCAAAAAGCGCACCTTGCCCGCAGCAACCAACTCAGCCATGGCACCAACGGTTTCCTCTATGGGCACATTGGGGTCGACACGGTGTTGGTAATAGAGATCGATGCAATCAATGCCGAGGCGTTTAAGGCTAGCATCGCAGGCGGATTTCACATATTCCGGCCGGCCGTCGATTTGTATTTCCAGTCCACCCTCGGGTTTTAAGCGGGCACCGGCGATACCAAACTTGGTGGCGATAAAGGCCTGGTCGCGACGGTCGGCAATGGCGCGACCAATCAGGCTTTCGTTGTGACCCTTGCCATAGACGTCGGAGGTATCGAGGAAATTCAGCCCTGCCGCCAGCGCGTGATGTAGGGTGGCGATGGATTCCGTCTCATCGGCCGGGCCGTAAAAATCCGACATCCCCATACAGCCGAGGCCAATGGCCGATACTTTTACGCCGCTACTACCCAATGTTCGGTATTTCATGGCTTAGCTCCAGTCGTCTATTTTTCTTATGAGTGTCACTGTCGTTTTTATAGTATTGCATTCACAGAAAAACCCGAGCAACACAGCCGTGCTACCCAGGTTAAGTATCGATTTATAAATCGATGGCTGTTTGCTGATCCGCTTTCTTCAGCGCTTCGCAGTTATCGGCCCAGTCGTAACCGGCCAGAATGCGCTGAAAGCGACTCTCGACCCAACTGCGTAAACCGGGGTCGGTGAAGATATAGGGCTGGTCATCGATAATCGCTTCCAGCACCTGCTCGCCCACCACGTCGGGGTTGAGACCCTTTTTCAACATCGCGACCATTTGCTCAGATTTTTTATCGGTAGAACCGCCGTAATCATCGCCACGGTTGCGGGCAGAGGTCCCGAGGTTGGTATTCACCACACCGGGGCACAGTACTGATACGCCGATATTATCTTCGGTGTGCTCGGCCATCGCGGTTTCTGACATGGCAACGACAGCGTACTTCGAGGCATTATAGGCACTGAGGTTCTTCCAGCTAAACATGCCCGCCATCGACGCGGTGTTGATCACATGACCACCCTCACCATGTTCTTTGATCAGCGGCATAAAGGCCTGCAGGCCCCAGACCACGCCCCACATATTGACGTCGATGGTCCAGCGCCAGTTTTTCTCGCTGGTATCTTCGGCGCTTCCATCGGCACCGACACCGGCATTGTTGACGCAGACATGCACCTTGCCAAAGGCATCGACCGTAGCCTGCGCTGCGGCAAACACCGAATCTCTATCGGTGACATCAACCACCACACCGGCAACATCCAGACCCTTGCCTTTCAGTTCGGCGACGGCTACGTCGAGCGGCTCTTTTTGAATATCACCGAGCATTACTTTCATGCCGGCGGCAGAAAATGCCCGCGCCATACCCAAACCCATGCCGCTGGCGGCACCGGTAATAAAGGCGACTTTGCCTTGCACATCTTTCATAATTTTCCCCTGTATTTATAATTTTGTGGTCGCAGTGCCTCCTCTTTAAAAGCTAGGAACCTGAACCATTTACAATTGGTTGCCGAGTGAATATATCGTATTGGGAGCCGCCATGGGTAGCTAAATACACACGCGCAACCAGGCGACAGCACCCTGCATACGGCAAGACCCGGCACCCGAGAAGACATAAAAATTACAGCCCCTACCCTGTTTACGTCTTCACCTGCACCTGGTTTCGCATCTCTGCAGTTGATTTGGCACAGTAAAACCCTATTAAAAACCGGGACTATTAATAAGAATCGTTTGCATTTAGCCCTTGTTCGAGCGACACTAGGGCCTGCTGACACCCTGGCGCAAACGGCTAACAAGCTAAATATAAGGACCTGGGTGGACACCAAATAAAGGAACATGACGATGAGTATTTTGCAACTGGCACAACGTTTCGGCTTTGCCACAGGCACAAAAGTAAGCGCTAAAGACAGTGCTTATGCAGATGATGCCACTCTCGCCGATCTAAAATTGGGCCAGCCCGCTCAGGTGCTGGGCTTTCAAAATGCCGAACACCCCTCGGCCCAGCGCTTAATGCAGCTGGGGATGATCAAGGGTGAAATTATTGAATTACTGCGCTCTGCACCCGGCGGCGATCCCATGGAGTATCGTGTCATGGGTTATAACCTGTCTCTGCGTCGCGCCGAAGCGGCGGAAATCCTCGTCGAAAATTACTCGAGTTAATGCCTCCTCACAACAATGACCCCCGCCAAGCCCAGTGACCTGATAGCCTCCGACAAAGACCAGAACAAACAAGCCGTGATTGCCGTTGTCGGCAACCCCAATACCGGTAAAAGCACCCTCTTCAACCTGCTCACCGGGATGCGACAAAAAGTCGCCAACTACCCCGGGGTGACCGTCGAAAAACGCCTTGGCGAGCTCAATATTGGCGCGCGCAGCTTTCAGCTGATCGACCTGCCCGGCACCTATTCCCTCGCCGCCCACTCCCCCGATGAACGCGCCGCCATTGATGTGCTGCTGGGCCGCATTGCCGACATGCCGCCGCCCGACGCGGTGCTAGTGGTGATCGATGCCACCAACCTTAAACGCAACCTCTTTGTGGCCACCGAAGTCCTCGAGCTCGGCATCCCCGTGGTTATCGCCCTCAACATGGTCGACATTGCCGAATCTCAAGATATCAGCATCGACGTCGCCGCCCTCGCCGCTCGCCTCAACACCGTCGTCATCCCAACCATAGCCGCCGCCACCCGGCACGAAAGTCTCGAGCCATTGAAAGCAGCGCTGGCCAAAGCGGTCGATGAAAGCATCGATACGCCCTGGGCTTTGCTGAACGATGTTAAACAGGCCGCCGAAACACTCGCGGCAGAACTTGTGGCCGAGGCATCGCCCGAGTCTAGCCATTTAAAAGAGCCCGTCGCAGCTTACGAAATACACCGCGCCCTGATCGACAAGGGTGGCGAAGCCGAAAAGCAACTCATCAGTATTTTTGGTGCAGGTTTAAGTCAGCGCTTGCAGGCGCAACGCGATCTGCTCACCGTTGGGCAAACCCTCGCCGAGCGCGATGCCAACGAACGCTACGCCTACATCACCGCAACCCTCGACGGTATTGTGCGAGAACCTGAAGACAATCAGCAACGCAGCTTAAGCGAGCGCGTCGACCAGATCGTCAGCCACCCCATCATCGGCAGCCTGCTTTTCGTGCTGGTGATGGGCACCGTGTTTCAGGCGGTATTCTCCTGGGCCACTCCGCTGATGGACCTTATCGATGGCGCCGCTGGCTGGGCCACCGAAAGGGTTTACGCCACGCTGCCCGAGGGCGCTATTGCCAGCCTGCTGGCCGATGGTGTGGTGGCCGGTGTCGGCAGCGTGGTCATCTTCCTGCCACAAATATTGATTTTATTTGCCTTTATCATCGTCCTCGAAGACTCCGGCTATATGGCCCGCGCGGCCTTTTTAATGGATAGGCTGATGCGTTGGTGTGGTTTATCGGGCCACTCTTTTGTGCCCATGCTGTCGAGCTTTGCCTGCGCCGTACCGGCGATTATGGGCACCCGGGTGATTCCCGATACCCGCGACCGCATCGCCACCATTATGGCCGCACCGTTTATGACCTGCTCGGCTCGGCTGCCGGTTTACGCCCTGTTAATCGCCACCTTTATTCCCCAGCAACACTATTTCTATGGCTTCATTAACCTGCAGGGGCTGGTCTTGCTGGGCCTCTATTTACTCGGCATCGTCGGCGGCGTACTGACCGCCTTTTTACTCAAGCGCACCATCTTGCGTGGCTCGGCCCCGACCTTTTTAATGGAGCTGCCCCCCTACCGCACACCCAATATCAAGTCGGTGCTGGTGCGCCTGCTCGAGCGCGCCAAAGCCTTTTTAAGGCGCGCAGGCACGGTCATTTTCTTCGTCTCCGTGGTCGTCTGGGCCCTCGCCTATTTCCCCCGCTCAGAGATTCTCGCCGCCGATTTTGAGCGCCAGAAGCTGGCCGTCGAAAGTAGTGTGCAGATTGAGGCCGAACGCGAACAAACAATACAGGTGCTAGAAAACGAACTGGCCGCCGCGCAAATGGAACAAAGCCTGCTCGGGCGGATGGGCAAAACTGTCGCCCCCATTTTCAAACCCCTCGGCTGGGACTGGAAACTCTCCGCCGCCGTGATCGCCTCCTTTCCCGCCCGCGAAGTGGTTATCGCCGTGCTCGGCACCACCTACGCCGTTGGTAGCGATGTCGACGAAGAGGATGAAGGCCTGCGAGACCGCGTGCGCAACGCCGCCTGGCCCGATGGCCGCAAGGTATTTACCCTCGGCGTCGCCCTTGGCCTGATGGTGTTTTACGCCCTTTGCCTGCAGTGCGCCGCCACGGTGGTGGTCATCCGCCGCGAAACCAACTCCTGGCGCTGGCCCGCCTTTGCCTGGGTGTACATGACCGGGCTCGGTTATCTCGGTGCCCTTGCCTGTGCCCAGCTCGGTTGAGATAAACAGATGAATAGCCAGCAACAGGAGTGGCTAGCCCTCGCCGTGGTGTTTGTCGTCGCCGCTATTTCCATTTATCGTTGGCTATGCAAACGCCGCCAGAGCGGCTCGGGATGCTCCCATTGCGAGCAGAACTGCGACAGCGCTGATAACAGCAAGGATTAAAACAGAGCGCCTCTAAGCCCAGCCCTTCCCCAGCAAGCATAAGCCCTGTGCCGACCTGAAAACCCTGGTCGACCAAGTCAAAAATACCCGGCGAATACCAGCTCACATTAGCAAGCAATTTTAAAATAACCGCAATACAGCAACTCAGTGCTAGCTGAACAAGGCTTGTTTATACGTCTATTGGCGGGCGCAAGACCTAGCCCGCCGGTGGCGTCTCGGGCTTGCGAGGTGCCGCGAACCAGAGCATCACCGGGGCAATTATTGCCAGGCCGACAGCGACCATCAACACCCATTGATAGCCTCCAGACCAGTCATATAAAGCGCCGCCCAGCCACGAACCCGTCGCGCCACCCAGCGAGGAAAACAACGATATCGTGCCAAAAATACTGGGGAAACGCGGCCCGGTAAACAGGTCTCGGGAAACAGAGGGAATAATTGGCGCATTCACTGAATAGCCAACACCGACCAACACCGCAAACACAAAGGGCATTAACAAGCCCGGAACAATACCGACCAGTGCCAGAGCACCCACGGACAAAGCAATAAGAATCATGCCACCCGCGTAAGCGCGCTCGCGACCAATTCGATCAGACAATGCGCCCCACATCATTTTGCCGGGAATACTGGTGATACCAATAACGCCGACAATAATCGAGCCCATGGTTTTCGCCACACCATGATCCACCATAAAGGCAAACTGATGCATGATCAGTAGCTGAGCCAGACAGCCCCCGGAGAAAAAAGCCAGTGTCGCAAAGCGAAAACTGCGCGAGCGCATAGCCGTTGCCACCGTCCAGTCAACGGCTGGGCGTTCTTGAATAGAAAGCTCAGAGCCGTCCCCGGCGGTGCGCTGCGAAGTTACAGGGACAGGCGTAACGGGCGGTTCACGCAACAAAAAGAAAGCGGCGGGAAGAATCAATAAAACCACCAGGCCCGCCAGCCCCTGAAAGGCCAGACGCCAATCGTAGTTTTCTATCAAAGTATTACTCAGCGGCACGATGGTTAAAATGCCCACACCAATACCCGCCGTGACAAAACCCAATGCGGTACCGACTTTATTGGGGAACCACTTTTCAGTAAGAATCACCGAAGGCACCCACCCACAGGCGCCGAGACCGAGAGCACTGATCACACCAAACGACAAATACAACTGCCACCACTGGTTGACCTGCGAGCTTAATAACAAGCCGCAAGCCATAACAATTGAGCCACTCATCATTAAACGGCGCGGACCAAACTTCTCCACCAGGCGCCCCGCAAAGGGGCCAAAAAGGCCGTGGCTAAGAATAAACACCGACATCGCCCCGGCAGTCACCGAGCGCGACCAGCCGAAGTGATCGATCAGTGCCACCAGAAAAACCGAATAGGAATACCAGATGCCGTAAAGCAGGCCAAGGGTCAAAAACAGGGTGACAATAACAATAAGGCCATGACGTGCGGGTCGAGATTCGCTCAAGTATGACTCCACGAGGAGGTATTAGTGAGAAGTCGACCTCCAAAATTTTGCGGCCGCCAAAGATAGCCGGGCATTATACGCCAGCCGAATTGCTCACTGGGCAATCCGTGCCACAGGAGCCCATTAAAACGAAGTCGATGCAGCTGAAAAATTGGATCTTGAAAACAGGCTTATACGCGCTCAGCCACTCCTGAAAAGAAGAGCCCTACCTATTGATGATTAAATCACTGTCCGCGCCGCAACTGCGGAAATACTTCACTGACAAACGAGTGACATCGGCATGCTCTGCCGAGTTTGTCAGTAGCTCGGTAAGCGGGTGCTCAGGCTCATAAAGGCCAATGTATAAATCAACCACTTTTAGCGGCAGCGAATGCCCATAGAGCTGACTATTAGCAGGAATAAGCCCGTGTATCAGCTCGGAGGTGCACAAGATAATGAGAGGGTCTTCAATAATGATTTCGATCTTATGGTTAAACAACTCAACAACACCTTGCTCAGCGTAGCGATAAGCTAGCAGGTCAATATTCGGGAGCAGCATATCAAAACCGAGACCGTATACAGCGCCCTCCCTTTTCGCCGACAAGGACTCTGTGTAGGGCTCATCAAGCATGCCATCAAGAGCTATGGGATGCAGTGACGTTGATCCAATCGGGATGCGTGTTTTAAAGACCCGGTAATAAGGCGCATAGCTTGATACACCAATGACGGCGTCAAACTCCGTATTACCCACAGCAGTAAGTAAACGCCTGGTATTGAAGCCCTTCAAAACATAGCTGTGCTCTGAAGTTGCAAAGGCATTATCAAGAAAGTCTTTATAAATACCGGATATTTGCTTATCGTCAAAATACGTATAGGGCGGGTGATTTCTGCAATAAAGGTATATTCTTTGGCCTGCAAGTCACTGGCAAAAAACATTACGGCGAATCCAGAAGCCGAATTAAGGCAAGGGAAAAGTGCCGCCTTTAAATTAAATATTTCTGCAGTCTCCTTGGGCAGCCTCGTCCAGAGAAGTCATCGTCATTACTGTCGAATTCTTTTACGAGGTGCCTGTCATAAGCACGGGTGATAGCAACAAAACAGTAGGCGTCTAACGGCCTTAAGGGCTGAGCGCTGAGTAAAGTTCTTGGCCCAGGATAGTAGCCTTTACCCCTGGCCCGGTTTCTAGAGCGCTTTTGTAACACCAAATCGCGGCGACAAACTCACCTTGCGCCCTATAAAAACAAGCCAGGAGGCAACAAGAACGAACACATTCCATTCGACAACTCTGCTATTAAAAACGCTACCACCCAGAAGACCAAACAATAAGGCACAAGCCGGAAGAAATAACAGCAACTTATTAACCGGACTGGCCTCCAGCTTAAGCAGCTGGTAGGCCACCATCAACTCGAACAGAATAATGCCCAAAAAAGCCAGACCAGAAAACAGAACGTGCAGCTCCTCCAATACCCCCGTGGTACTGTAACCATTGAGTATCGCTTCGGCGATAGCCAGGAAAAGTGGCGTAAGAACAACACCTATCAGAAAGCGAACCTTAGCGAGAGCAGTAGAAGCTGGTAAGCCAAGACTCGACAAATATTGAATCACGAGGTAGGCCGAAACTCCTAAAAAGGAGGCCGCAGGTAGCACCGTGGCGCGGTAAAAGATACTCGCAATTTCGCCATGAGTGCCCGCAGTACTAATCGCCACACAACCTGTCAAAGGTGGGAAACAAACCGGTACATTGGGGGACGTAAAAACATAAATCACATAGCTACCAAAGGCCCACAGCAACATCAACAACCCTGTAGCCAAGACAATACGACCCGCCGGAAAACAGGCCATAATATTATTTTCCTTCACAATAAAACTCCCAATATATATTCAATAATCAGTTCAGCGCCTAAACACGCACTAGCATTTTATTTAGACCTCTGCAACATCGATGGGCTTCAAAATTCCAAAAAAATATCCACATCTATCAATACCGCGTTATTCTAAGTCAAAAACTAGGGGCGGGGATAAATCTGATCCGCCCCAACAATACTGAACACCTCGTTAAGCGAGTAAAATCGCTAACCGAGGTGAACCATGACCAAGAAAGTACAAACCCGTAAACGTCATTCAGAAGAATTCAAAGCCGAAGTTCTGAGGCTTGCCAGCAACATGGGGGCCACCAAGGCAGCCAAACAGCTGGGTATACACCCCTCACAAATCTATCAGTGGCGATCCGCTGCCGATAAAAAGGCCAATACCAGTGAGCGAGAAAGTGATCTTGCCACTGAAAATGCCAGGCTCAAGCGGCAACTGGCTGAGCAAGAAGACGAGTTGCTTCTATTAAAAAAGGCGGCAGCCTACTTCGCGAAAAACCAAAAGTAGAGCGGTTTCAATTTATGAATGATAACCGTGAATTACTGACTGTAACGACCATGGCTAAGGCTCTGGGCGTATCGCGAGGTGGGTATTACCAATGGCTAACGTCACAAAATAAATTGAGTCCGCGTAAGCAAGCTCAGGTAGCGCGAGACTTAAAAGTGCAGGAAGCCTTTGAGCAATCTAAGCAACGCAATGGGGCTCGTCGTATTCAGGCTGAGCTATCGGATCAAGGACATCACCACAACATCAAAACCATCGGCAACAGTATGAAGCGCCAAGATCTTGTGGCCAAAGCGGCACGCAAGTTTAGAGTGACGACGGACAGCGATCACAATTTATCAATCTCACCCAACTTGTTGGCTCGCAACTTTAGCGCTGACAAAGCGAATCACAAATGGGCCGGTGATATTACCTACTTGTACACCAGCGAAGGCTGGCTGTACTTGGCGGTGATTATCGACCTGTACTCGCGGGCGGTGATTGGCTGGTCAATGAGCTCTAGGATGACGGCAACGTTGGTGTGTGATGCGCTGCAAATGGCGTTGTGGCGACGAGGATTCCCAGAGCGTGTGATTCTACACGGTGAGCGAGGCAGCCAATATTGCTCCACGGCTTATCGTGAACTCATCGATCAGCATCAGTTGAGACAGAGCATGAGCCGTAAAGGAAATTGCTGGGATAATGCTTGCGTGGAAAGTTTCTTCCACTCGCTCAAGGTCGAAGCCATTCGCGATGAGCCAATAATAAATCGAGAGCAAATGCGTCAAGCTGTTTTTGAATACATTGAAGTTGATTACAATCGCCAAAGACGGCACAGTGCATTGGGCTATCTCAGCCCCGAAAACTACGAAAAGAAATCAGTCGCTTAATCAGGTGTTCTGTTTTACTGGGGCGGATCACTTCTGCTGATGTCGGCCGCTTGAGTCACAGTTGATCTCACAGGTGCGGCATACCGACATTAGGTAGCCCCTGACATTGACGGTATTCCTCACTCTTATCTAGACAGCTTTGTACAAAATCGACACATCAAGTGTAAGATCACCCAACAAAAAAAGGGTAGTCAACCTAGCGATGACACTACAAGAACTTTTCGAGATTGAACTGCCGATAATTCAAGCACCGATGGCCGGTGTGCAGGATGGCGCGCTAGCCATTGCGGTATCCGAATCCGGCGGTCTTGGCTCACTGCCCTGCGCCATGCTGGGTACGGATGCCTTGCTTGAAGCACTAACGACACTGCAAGCACACACCCGCAAGCCGATTAACCTTAATTTCTTTTGCCATACACCCCCACCGCCGCAACCGAACCAGGAAGCGGCCTGGCGCGAGTTACTCGCACCTTATTACGAAGAATTTGGCATCGATTCACAGGCCCTTCCGACCGGGCCACAGCGTAGGCCTTTTAGTCATGAAGTGGCCGATGTACTGGAGGCATTCCAGCCACCGGTAATAAGCTTCCATTTTGGTCTGCCTGATAAGGCTTTGTTGGCGCGCGTTAGAAGTTGGGGCAGCAAGATTATTGCCTCTGCCACCACTGTCGAGGAGGCGCTTTGGCTAGAGGCCGCCGGGATTGATGCCATTATTGCCCAGGGGCTGGAGGCCTGTGGCCACCGGGGCCATTTTTTAAGTGATGATATCAATCTGCAGATGGGCACATTCGCCCTACTGCCACAGGTTGTTAAGGCCGTAAATTTACCGGTAATTGCTGCTGGTGGTATTGTGGAAGCTCGCGGCGTTACAGCGGCAATGGCACTGGGTGCCGTCGGGGTACAGGCTGGGACGGCTTATTTGCTGTGCCCGGAAAGCACTACTAGTGCGCTGCATCGTGCCGCGTTGAAAAATAGTGGGGCCTGTCACACGGCATTAACTAATATTTTTTCAGGCAGGCCGGCTCGAGGCATCATCAATCGAGCAATACGCGAACTCAGCCCGGTCAGTCATTCAACCCCCGCCTTTCCATTAGCCAGTACCGCGATTACACCTCTGCGAACGGCAGCAGAAAAACAAAACAGTGGGGATTTTAGTCCGCTGTGGTGTGGGCAAAATGCGAGTGGCTGTGTAGAGATCTCCGCCGCAGAGTTGACCCTATCTCTGGCCGCAGGCCTGTCACAAGGTTAAAACAAAAGCCTCTCGCTATTGCCCCTTCAGCAAGTCGTGCACATAGCGCACAGGAATGGCATAACTAATGCCCGAGGGTTTTTCCAGCACGGTCTCTTTCGAACCTTTGACAAAAACACTATTGATAACGCCAATCACCTCGCCTGTTCCCTTTTTATAAACCGGACTGCCGCTGTTACCCGGGTAAGCCGTGGCGTCGAGTTGATAGACTTCGAAGGGTTTACGCAAACGCTTCATTTGAGCAGCGGTAATACTGCGTGACGATGCTGCGGGGATGGCAATTGGGGTGATGGCGGAAATAATACCTCTGTGCGTAACCGGGAAAAGCCCTAATACCACACCGATGGGAAAGCCGGTAAAAGCAATATCTGAGCCCTCGCGTACAAACGCTGCGTCTGCCAGGCGCATAGCCGGCAATGAGCCACCGATAATTTCCAGTAAAGCCAGGTCATGGTTTCTATCCTTGCGTAAGACCTCAACGGCCATCACCTTGCCGGACTTACCACGACCGACAAAGATAGCCAGGCTTTCCTTTGCCCCTCGGTCTAATTTTTCAGGCAGCACATGATAATTGGTAATCACTTGGCGACCATTGCCCACCACAAAAGCCGTGCCACGAAATTCAATGGCAGGTTTATGACTACCCCGAACGGGGCGCACCGTGCCAATACCCACGACACTGGGGCGCAGGCCGTCAATGACATCGGCCAGCTCGGCGGCGCTACTCGACAGCGAGAATACGAGAGCAATGTAAAAGGCTATCCCTAACCTGGCTTTCATAATGGGACTCCAAAGGTATGTATTTACAATAATGTCGTGAGCCCGCTTTTCATTGTAACAAGGCGCACTGACAAGGCAGGGCGATAACAATAACCCAAACACTTTAACAAAACCCCCTTTCGTCCTGCTCACCATACCCGCTGTCTGCACAGCAAGGGTATAATCACGACCTTTCAACACCTCATTCATAAAGCCTAAGTAAGATACTGGCACAAGGATTTGCAGCGCCATGCCCTCCCACCAAGCCGCCTGTATTCGATACGCTTATCAGGGTTCAACTAGATGACAATATCTGTATTTGGTACTGCCTATGTCGGCCTTGTCACTGGAGCCTGCCTGGCTAAGGTTGGCCACGATGTGATTTACATGGGTATTGATCAGGACCAAATAGACCAGTTCAACACTGTCATTCTGCCTGTTTGGGAAGCAGAGCTGGACAACACTGTGCCGCGCAACCGCGAAGATGGCTCCGCCGACTGGCAATGTATACTTGCCATGGCCAGAACCATCACCGATAGGGTGAAAGCGCAGATACAGGCACTCACCAACCCCGAGTATCGTAAAGAAGGGGCCGCGGTTAATGACTTTATGAAACACGGTCGCATTATTATCGGCACCGACTCCCCAGCAGCAGGAAAATTACTGCGTAAGCTTTACGGAGCCTTTAAGCACCTGCACGAACGTACAATATTTATAGATATTCGCTCCGCAAAGTTGACCAGATACGCTGCCGACTCCATGCTTGCCACCAACGCGGGGCACCTGGATTATGCTGCCAAGCTGCTAGAATCTGTCGACCGGGTGAATGAACAACAGAAAAACCGAGCGCTCAGTAAGTTGGCTCAATATTTTGGTGGCACAAAGAGTCTCACGGGTAAAACCATTGCCCTCTGGTGGCTCACCTTTAAGCCAACACCGATGATATACGCAAAGCGCCCACTCGCACTGTAATGAATGCTCTTTGGCAAGCTGGCGCAACGGTAATAGCCTTCGACCCGATGACAATGCAGGAATCGCAGCGCATTTATGCCAATAGCCAAAACCTGCAACTTGGTGATGATAAATACTCGGTATTAAACGATTGCGATGCGCTGCTTATTTATAGCGAATGGCTGCAGTTACGCGCCCCGAGTTTTGACGGGAAAGCCCTACGCTTAAACAACAAATTCATTATCGACGGTTGCAAACTCTACTCCTCCGAACGACTCAAGAGGGCAACTGGGCTCAATACGCGATTGCTCGCAGTAGATCTTAACAATCTGTTACATCACAAATTAGAGACTGAATAGAACGATGAAAATATTAATTACTGGCACCGCAGGTTTTATCGGCTCCCACCTCGCCCTGAAGTTATTGGCGCGAGGTGATGAGGTGGTTGGGCTCGACAATATCAATGACTACTACGATCAGCGAGTAAAATACGGCCGACTTGAGCGGGCGGGTATTGCGCAAAGTGACATCGCCTATAATCACTGCGTGGGTAGCAGCAAGCATCCCAACTACCAGTTTATAAAACTCAATCTTGAAGACGCAGAAAACCTCGAAACTCTGTTTGCCGAGCAACAATTTGATGCGGTCTGCAACTTGGCCGCGCAGGCCGGAGTTCGCTATAGCCTGACCAATCCCCAGGCCTATATCAGCAGTAACATTGTCGGCTTTTGTAATATTCTCGAATGCTGCCGTCACAATGGTGTTAAAAGGCTCAGTTACGCCAGCAGCTCATCCGTTTACGGCTTGAACGAAGCTCAGCCGTTTTCCACCTCAGCCAATGTCGACCATCCCATTAGCCTTTATGCCGCCAGTAAAAAATCCAATGAACTGATGGCTCACACCTATTCTCACCTCTACCAATTACCCACCACAGGGCTACGTTTTTTCACAGTGTACGGCCCCTGGGGTCGGCCCGATATGGCGCTGTACCTGTTTACCAAAGCCATTCTTGAAGGCAAGCCCATAGACGTGTTTAACCACGGTGAAATGCAACGGGACTTTACCTATATCGATGATATTGTCGAAGGCATCACTCGCGTTATCGATAACCCGCCGAAGGGCAATAGTAGCTGGGATGGCAAAGCTCCGGATCCAGCAAGCTCACCCGCACCCTACAAAATCTATAACATCGGCAATAACAATCCCGTGCGTTTAATGGACTTTATTGGCGCCCTTGAAAACAAGCTGGGCAAAACCGCTAAAAAGAATATGCTGCCACTGCAACCCGGTGATGTACCCAGTACCTATGCCGAAGTCAGCGACCTGATTAGCGACCTCGACTACCACCCGCAAACATCTATACAGCAAGGTATCGACCGCTTCGTCGACTGGTATACCGAGTTTTTTGATTGTTAAAAAAGGAAGTTTTCTCTGATAATACTGAGCTCAAGATGAGATCCTGAGTCAGAGTCCTGTGAGGGCGGGGATTTCCCAAGGACACTAATTTTAATAAGGTGTCTGCGCAGGCTTTAAGGGGGGATTACCAAGGCATGTGGTAGAAAAGATTAATTTGATGCCTCGTAAGCTATACAACTGAAAATCAGCTTACGAGGTGTATTATCGACTGAGCCCTGTATTCATTACTTGAACTCAGGCAGTTCACAATCAGGTTTAAATTTTCCCAATATAATAAATCAAGCCCTGCTGACTACAGGGCTTGATAGCTATCTAGATTTGTCGGATATCAGAAAGAAACTCTTCGATTGTCGATTTCAATTCTCGACTATCTCCCGCCAGGCTTCCTGACGATACCTGGACTTGCTCCGAGGATCGAAGAACCGTCGCAGCCCCACCCTGAACTTGTGTAATCTGGCTACTCGCATCTGCGGTGCCCGTTGCGACCTGTTGGATATTTTGCGATATCTCCTGGGTAGCCAGGGCCTGCTGCTCAACGGCACCAGTAACATTAAGAGCAACTTCCGAATTTTCTTTCAAAGCATCACGAGTTTTATCGACAGAAGTGACAACATTCGCACTGATTTCCTGTAGTCGCTTAATATGCTCCGATATATCGTTAGTCGCCGATGAGGTCTGATTAGATAATTCCTTAACCTCTGAAGCAACAACAGCGAAGCCCTTACCAGCATCTCCTGCACGTGCAGCTTCTATCGTAGCATTCAAAGCAAGTAAATTAGTCTGCTCAGCAATTTCGTTGATTAAATCAATTACATTACCAATATTTTGAGATGAACTTTGTAATTCAACAGCAATTTGCGCTGTCGAATCGATAGTATCCATTGCCTGGCCAGTAATCTGTGAAGAGTGATTCATCTGCTCGTTAATGCCTGCAACTGTGGAGGCCATTTGCTCACTCGCAGCTGCAACAGTTTGTACATTTTGCGAAGCTTCAGATGCACCAGTGGCAGCTGCGACACTTTGTATTTCTGTTTGCTTAGCAGTATCGGACAGGGTAACTGCAGCCTGCTCCATCTCAGAGATTGCAGCGTTGAATGAGCCAATTTTTTGTAAAATACTCTCATCAAATTCCGCAATTCTAGCCTCTAATTTATCTGCCCTCGCCTGACGGCGTCGACTTGTCTCAAGCTCTCTTTCCTGCTCGGCCTGTTTAGCGTTTTCGGTTTCTATTCGCTGCTGCTCTTCACGCTTTCGCTGAGCTTCTTCCGCAACTTTCGCCTCTTCCTCCAGACGTTGTCGCGCAATGCGGCCTTGTTTAAAGTTATCAACTGCACTGGCCATTTGCCCGACTTCCGAACCGTAACCCAGGCAGGGAACTTCAACAGTCATATCACCATCAGCTAAACTTAACATTGCCTCATTCATCAATCCCAGGGGCTTTGAAATACTCCTGGACACAATAAAGATAAAGAATGTAAGAAGAGCAACCACAACAGCAACAATGCCAAATATCAACACACTTAAAAATGCTGAGGAAGCCCTATGGCTTGCATCGGACACAATATCTGTCGAGACGGAATCTACGACAGATTTGATTAAATTAATTTTTCTTGTCGACATTTCGTACCACTCGAGGCCGGTATAGCCTGAGCCACTCATATCGCCACCCTCCATATCCGTGATAAAAATTCGGACATCTTCAGCATCGACAACAGCATCTCCTGTTACAGTATTAGCATAGGCCTCATCGTTATCAGTGGTTGCAGTACTGTAGTAAACAGTTAAAAACGTATCTTGTGCGCCCTTTAATCGCAGGAACTCAGAATACGTCTCCGCTGTAAAAAGCCCATCACTAAAGGCAGTAACAACAAGCGCTCGCTCATTTGCCGCCATCTCTTTTACTTTTAACAAAGTGGCCAAAGAAGACAGCTTGCCACTCATTTCAGCACTTGAAGCAAGACCCACCATCTGATCAACCAGGGCGGCCAAGTCACCTTCTATTTTAGCAAACTGCAAACCAGCCTCATCCGCTAAAGGCACTAACGGCACCAGTACATTCCGATCCACATAGTTTAATGCAGCGCGCCTCGTGACCTCGCGTTTAAATGCGCGAAAGTCAATTGTTAAAACAAAATCCCTCACCTCTTTAAAATGTCCTAGGGTTTCTTTTGCTGTAGAAGCTAGCTCTGCAAAAGAATCACCATAAGCACTTAAATCGCCACTTAACACCGCGTCTAAACTCTCCACAGACTGATCGGTTAAGAGCCATTGAGCACTTAAGAGTTCTTTCTTATCGTCTTTACCTTCCTCACCTATAAAGACTGCACTAAGCCCTCTTTCCTTTTGAGTTTCATGTATGGCGTTACCCACCAACTTTGACATCTCAGCAAGACGCTCAATTTGCACATTTCGCTGATAGTCCTGATAGGCACCATAGGAATTAAATATTAGAAACATTACCAATGCTAAAATCGGCGCAAAAGCAAGGCCGCCAATACGGCCCGCCAAGCTATATCGATTCAGGAACTCCTCAGCTCCCGCTCCAAAAAGGTTTTTTAGAAATTCAAGCATAGCTTTAATTCTCCCAGCACTATTATTTTAAGGTAGAATCGTCCTTGAGCATCTTCTTCTGTTGTCACTAGTAAGAGAGCCTTTCGTTAAAAGGCTCCCCTTCACTTCTAGTAAACAGTATTGTTAATCGACCCGTCCCCTGGCGATTTTCACCCTACACCTACTAATTATTCGGCACTAAAAACCCGACCTTTCCTAACCCGTAACGCGGAATCTCAACATCAAAAAACACTTGTTTATCAATGCTGGCTAACAATCCCGAAACAGAATCAGGCAAGCCCTCTTTTACGGGATGCAATGTCGAAAACCTCAAATGAGCCCCTCCACGCAACATAAAAAGCCTGGAGACAATGTTCATTACTTCTTTAATATTGCCAAGCATCATATCCTCTAACTTGCCGCTTTTTATCACATCGGCGGCAACAGGAGGTGGCAGCATAGTCATCGAGCTTCCCATATACGCTGAGAAAGGCATGTCACACACCACTAAAGTCACTGGCTTATCATCATCATCGAGATACAAACCAAAGAATAGGTCATCCGCATCCAAAGCGATCGGATCACAGTCTTGGACATCAAGATTAGTAAAAAGCATGCCCAGCATATCTTTTAACTCTGCTTTTGACGGTGTACTAAAACTCACAATCGACCCCTTTTATAAATTTATTTAAAAGAAAGATTTCAATGCATCAAACACTGATTCTTTTGTAAATGGCTTAGAAATCAAAAACTTAGCCCCAAGGCCTTCAGCTTTTGCACGCATTTCATCGGATGATTCTGTTGTTACAAAACCAAAATCAACCGAAATGCCCTCATCATTGAGTGCCGTTAACAATTCGATTCCAGACATATTGGGCATATTCCAGTCGCACAAGACAAGGTCTGGAGAATCAGCCTTGATTTTGTCCAGGCCAAGCTGTCCATCAGCAGCCTCTATGAAGTCTGCACTGAAACCAGCAGCCTTTACCATTTTCTTGACAATCATTCGCATAGCGACACTGTCGTCAACAACAAGCACTTTCATTTACCAACTCCATAATTACTTAAAACAATCAAGTCCACGGCCATAGTACTGATATTACCCATCCAAAAAGTCCGAGTCTTTCTCAGTTTTGGCATTAGCCTACCTTTTCGTAATACACAGAACCTTTAAAGCTTTTCTTTTCAAAATGGCCGTATTGGTTATTTAGGAACTCCGTAGCCCCAATCACCAAAATACCTTTTGGCAACAACATTGCCGCCAGGTTATCAAACAACAAGGCCTTATCTTTGTCTTCAAAGTAGTTCACCACGTTTCGACAAAAGATAATATTAAACTTTGCCAGGACCCCTTCGGGTTTTAATAGATTTATTTCACTAAATGAAATAATGGAGCGCAACTCAGGCTTCACTTGATAGCGACCATCAATACAATCAAAATAGCGACTTATTTTCTCATCAGATAATCCACGTTGTACTTCAAACTTTGAATATTCACCTTTGCTAGCCATGGTGACAATCTCATCAGATATGTCAAAAGCATTAATTTGTACTCTATAATTTGTCAAATCAAAGAGGATTTCTTTCAACACCATAGCCATGCTATATGCCTCTTGGCCGCTAGAGCAGGCTGCGCTTGCAATCTTCACAGATGAACGTTGATCCACTCCAAGCAAGTCTGGTATAAGTTTGTACTTTAACAAGTCAAAAGGGTGCTCGTCCCGAAAAAAATACGTTTCATTTGTTGTTATAGCACTAATAAGTGCCTGATTTTCAGTTGAACCCGCATTCACGATACACTTCAACAACTCACTATAAGAATTAAGGCCAAATTTTTTCAAAACTGGACTTAATCGAGACTCCAACAAATATCGCTTAGATGTATCCAGGTTGATCCCAGTCTCAAATTTCACATGATCAATAAACTGATTCAACTCACGATCGCTCATCGAGTGAGCTTCATTACTCACCATCCACTCCGCACTCAACAAGCTCTTTACATATAACAACCCGACCAACAGTTTTCAACAACCCTCTGTCCATAGCAGCAAAGGCTATAACAAGGTTAAACCCATAGGTGCTAAATCCTTGCATGTTCCTCAAATCCTTGCACCGATCCTCTCATAACGCTTTCTATAGCAAAAGCCATTTTCTCAATACTCACTTGCACATCGATCAAACCCGCTTCCTGCGCTACTCGAGGCATTCCATATACCACACAGCTTTCTTCGTCCTGACCCAGTACTGTCACCCCAAAGTGTTTCATCCTTTTTAAACCTTCACTTCCATCACTGCCCATACCACTCAAGATAACGCCTAAAGAATGTGCTTCATATATCTCAGCCACACTAGAAAAAAAATAATCAACTGAGGGTTTACAAAAATTCTCAGGCTCATCATCAGTGATTTTTATTTCTATTCCAGCACTACCTCGAATTAATTTCATTTGTCGCCCACCTGGTGCTATATATGCATGATTAGGCAGCGGTATATCTCCATCCTCAGCTTCTTTTACTGAGACCTTACTTATTTCATCAATTGACTTGGCCAATGTCTGAGTAAACATTGGCGGCATGTGCTGTACAATAAAAATCGGAACACATATTTCATTTTGCAAGCCAGAGAACAACTTTAGTAAGGCCTTTGGCCCTCCGGTCGAACAGCCCATTGCAATCGCCTTCGGAGCCCATGTTATGTGATGAGGTACTAGGGATTTTGCTGGGGTTTTACCGAGATTTGATATCGCCGTCGCTGATGGCCTTCCATTTTGAGATGATCCCTGACTGTTTCCAGCCCTATCAACAGCCTTCATTGATCCCTTTAATGATAAAATTGAGCTCCCACGCAAGGGCCCTAACCTTTCAATAAGTTGCCGTCGAATATCTTCTTTAGCTCCACTTCCTCCCAACCTATTTGGCTTGGTGATAAAATCGTAGGCCCCTAGCTTTAATGCTTTTATGGCAACTTCTGCCCCAGACTGGGAACATGCACTAACAATAATTAATTTAGTGCCCAGGTTTTTTGCAGTCACCGCTTTAATAACATCCATCCCTGACATAACTGGCATTTCCATATCCAGCGTTACGACATCGGGTTTTTCTGAAACAATTTTTTCCATTGCTTCTTTACCATCACAGGCAACACCGATACAGTGCACCCCGGGTATCGCCTCGACAATACTTTTCAAGGCTTGTCGATACATCGATGAATCATCGACAACTAACAGCCTTAATCCCGTCATTATGCAGCCTCAGTATCCAGGGTATTCTCCAGGTCAAGCATCGCCACCAAATCCTCTTCTCGCCGAAATAAAGCCCTAAAAAAGTCACTATCCGCACCATTAACCGTTGCGGGTACAGGAAAGAAATCATCACTACTGGCAAATACAGAATCTTCGATACCGTCAACCAAAAGTCCGATCAGTTCTTCTCCGAACTCCACCAGAACAATATGCACCGCCTTATTATTATGGTTTACCGGCAGGCCCATGCGCTTGCTTAAGTCAATAATAGTGACAATGCTGCCGCGCAAATTAATCACCCCATTCACATAGGAAAATGCGGTGTGTACTGGCGTGATCGTTGGGGATTTAAAAATTTCACGAACTTCTGTAATGGGTAATCCAATCGTAATATCCCCAACCCTGAAAACAATAATTTCAGTATCTTCCAAAAACAAAGCTTCACTCATTATTTATTCTCCTCAGTTTATACTTATGCGCTTATCGCATTGGGCTTTGCCAGACGTCGACACACATCAACTAACTGTTCGCGGTCGAGCTTAATCTGATATTCATCAACTCCAGCATCAAGCCCCTTTTGCTCAGCGGCAGCACCGGCCAATGAAGTAACTGCCACCAGCGGTAACCCCGCATATTCTGGCTTGGCTTTAATGGCTCGAACCATTTCCAAACCATCCATATTGGGCATTTCAATATCCGTCAACACCATGCTGATTTCCGGATGACTACTCAGCATATCAAGGCCCAGCAAGCCATCGTCTGCCGTCAGTACAATAAATCCTGCAGCCTCAATTTCTTTTTTCATTTGCGATTGGAAAAACGGTGAGTCTTCTACTAACAAAACCGTTAGATCTGTTTCTTCAGCACCACCAATAAGATGCTCAGTCCATTCGGGGTCATCTAGCTCGAGGATGCCGTAAAGGTCGAGAAACTGTAAAATTTCGCCATTAACAATCATCGAACCAGCAATACCCGCCCGCTTGTGAGTGCGGTTATCAATGGTGTCTTTATAGTCAACAATATCCCTGATATCCGAGGCCATTAAGCCAATTTCTTCATTGCCAACGGTGTAGACAATGACATAGAACTCAGTGCCACCCACATCCAGTGACTGGGAGCTGATAATTCCTTCCAGAGAAATTAATGGCAATATTCCGCCGCGATAACTAATCGCTTTACGATCACCGACATCTTGCAGGTCAGATGTCGAGAATCTTTCGATTCTGGCAACCAGCTGTAGAGGAACGGCATATACCTCATCCTCGGCATGCTGAATAATCAAGATGGAACAAGAATCAACATCGCGCGTTTCTTCGGTCTCCCGGGTGCGCATATCACTCTCAGCTTGCTGAGACTCACTGGCTCCACTGAGCATGCGCACGCCATCGACGTCAAGAATAAGCGCCACCGTACCATCACCAAGAATGGTCGCCCCAGAAAACTCATTACTGCCGCGAAAATGCATACCCAGGGGTTTAACAACGATTTCTGCCGATTCATGGAGTTCATCAACACGAATGCCGTATTTGAATGCCCCTGCGGCAACAATCACTATATTGACGCTACTCTCCGCATTCTCACGTCGCTCAAGACCCCCTCGCGCATTGACTACCGCCTCTTCGGGGTTATCATTTTCCCGTCGATCAGCGAGACGGTCTCGCCGCTCACTGCTGAGGCTCCCGGTTTCATTATCGTGATAGGTTTGCGTAATGCCAAAGAAATCACTGAGCTCTATCAAAGGCAGCAGTTCACCCCGCAAGCGCAGCATGGCAACACCACCCACATGTTGAACCCGGCCCTTAATTTCGTCGGGGGCAAGTCCCACCATTTCCACCACATTGACCTGTGGAATGGCAAAGTTTTCGGTACTAATACCCACCAACACACTGGGTATAATCGCCAGAGTCAGTGGTAATTTAACGCGAATCGTTGTGCCACTACCCAATACGGATTCGATGTCCGCAACGCCGCCAACTTTCGCCAAATTCTGGCGAACCACATCCATGCCGACACCGCGACCCGAAATATCGGTAACTTCTTCCGCCGTGGAAAAGCCCGGCTGGAAAATAAGTCGGACAATGTCCTTTTCACTCATCCGTGCTATTTCTTCTTCACTGACCATGCCCTTTTCAATCGCCTTGCCGGCAATTCTTTGTGGGTCGATGCCAGCGCCATTGTCACTGACCTCGATAACCACCTGACCCGCCTCGTGAAAGGCATGTAAGCGCAGTTGGCCAAATGGGGGTTTACCCGAAGCTTTACGTTGCGCCGGTGTTTCCAGGCCATGGTCTATAGAATTACGTACTAAATGGGTCAGCGGATCGCCGAGGGCCTCAATGATGGTTTTATCGAGCTCGACATCTTCTCCCAGAATTTCAAGGTTTATCTGCTTACCGAGTTGCCCCGATAAATCCCGAACGATGCGCCTAAACTTGCTGAAAACAATATCGATGGTTTGCATCCGCGTCGACATAATCGCACGTTGCAATTGAGAGGTTATCGCGTCGACTTTCTTTGCCGCAGGTTGTAACAGGGTCGGATCACCTGTTTCGACGCTCTGGATCAGTGCATTACGCGTCAGTACCAATTCACCGGCCAGCTCCATCAGTCGGTCGAGCAGTGACAAGTGAACACGTATACTTTGATCGCCTGAAGATGATGCAGCAGCCTTTGCCGGTGCCGCTTTAGCCGTCGCGTCAGGCTTAGGGGTCTCAGCAACAGCCTTGGCTGCAGGCTCAACAGGTGCGCTCACTTCAGCCTGGGGTTCGGGAGCAGCCACTTCTTGCTCGGCAACTGGGCTCACTTCTTCTACAGGCTCAGCTTCCGCAGGTTCTTTCTCTGTGACTTCTTGAACTTCTGCGGCACTGGCGGCGGGCTCATCACTCGCGGCAGACGCTGCTGCTTCAGGGGCGGTTTCACCCTTGAGGATGCCGTCAAAAACAGCTAAATGTTCGGAGATGTCATAATCATTTGATGCATCAAGATTGTCGACCATGCTGGCCACCGTATCGGCACCAGCAAGTAGAGAGGAGACAATATACTTGGTCGTATCCAGCTCATCCTTACGAATCAGGTCGAGCAGGTTCTCCATAGAATGCGCGAGGTTTTGCAGATTGATCAGATCAAAAAATCCAGCTCCACCTTTGATCGTGTGCAGGGTTCTAAATACCCGGTTGACAAGATCTTCATCGAGTCCGTCCATTGACTCCATCGCCAGCAGGTCATCTTCGATACCCGCCAAATGCTCTCTCGATTCCTCTACGAATAGTTGGAGAACCTCTTCATCCATATCATCCATTTTGCGCACCCATTAGCCAGTTTATTGTTCTGAACGATTAACTGCGGCGGGCAAATTTTGAATTATTGAGAGCGGTGCCCAACCACTAACCGACAAGACAGGAATAGAAAGAAACTACCACTGATCGCCAGTTAGTGCAGGCTATCATCAAACACCCGGAAACTAGAGGGCCTGGTCCTTATTATTATTTAGAAAGTGCAACTTTGAGAACTGACTATCACTTCTCTAGCGTAAACACGATTTTCAGGTCCACAACGTACTCCTTGATCGCCCCGGCCTCAACGTTGGCACGCTCAGCAATGACTTCAATAGACTCGATACCGCGCAGGGTTTGGCTCGCCCGGGCATAGCCTTTTTCCAGGGCATCCTGAAAACTCTCTGGTGAAGCGGCACTGACACTGGATACACTCGATACGCTCATTTTCAACTCCTATAGGTGTAGTAAATCGGGGGGGGTCATGGCAAATTTCAAGTAGGCGCGGACCCTAAACTCCCGCTCGCCATTGGCCGCTATCGAGACAGTTTTACTCATCACTTCCATGGTGTGAATACCCCGTAATGTCTTATTCGCCCGCTGTAAAATACGCTCGAGCGCCTCTTCAAACGATACCAGTGAAGTACCGATTAACTCATTTGCCTTGCCATGATTCATAGTCGCCTCTCCTTATTTATTAGTACATTACCCGCTTAAATATGGCGCCGGGACCCGGTATCGCCAGCAGTTTGTAATGCATCACCCCAGCCACCTCTTGCGTCGCCACAAAGCCTTCATCCAGCAACAGGTCGAGATGGCCCATTACCTCTGAGATTACCGCATAAAGCTGATCTTCCCAAGCTTTCGGAAAGAGCTGCTGACCCACCTCAAGGGGTGTCAACAGCTCCCCTTGCTCAAGTATTTTTGATATTTTCAACAAGCGCCGTTCGGTAGACAGCTTGTAGCCCTTGACCAACTCGCGGTGATCCTGAAATACATCGCCATGACTCGGATAAATATAGCGCGCCTCGTAGGGCAATACTTTATCAGCAGAGCGATAATACTGGGACAGTGTGTGAACACGCTCACCGTCCACTGTTTCAGGGAATTCTAGCAAGCAGACCGGCGTTACATCCGGCAACAAGTGATCACCTGAAAACATTTGACGACTGTCTGCCTGCCAGAAAACCACCTCTTCAGGGCAATGTCCCGGCGTGTGAATGACCTTTAAATCGAAACCATTGATAGGCACGATGTCATTATCCTGCAGCTCACGATCAAGCTCACAGGGTCTAAAAATATCGCCAATATAGGCGCGATAATCGTAGGCTTTGTCATACATTTCAGCACTAAAACCATAGCGCTGAAGAACGCTTCGCTCAACCTCCATACGCTCGGGTGACGGTAGAAAGCTATCGACAGTGGAGCTGACATTTTCGTGGCCCCAGACCTCACAGCCAGAAACATCGCGAATGCGACTGGCCTGACCAAAATGATCCGTATGAGCATGAGTGAGCAACAGCAAAGTGATATCTTCAATGCCATAGCCAGCTTCCCCCAGACCCGCCTGTAAACCTTGCCAGGCGACCTCCGTACCAACACCTGTATCGATCAGCACCAGCTGATCAGAACCCGCTTCGGGCAAAATCACGTAGCTGTTGATATCACCAACATCAAAAGGGGTGGGCGTAGGAATGCGTAAAATACGCCCGAAGCGCTTTACGCCTATCGGCGCTACGCCCATGAGCTCACCCTAATCACGCTGCAGCCAAACAAGCTGAGCATGAGCCAGACAGTTGAGATTACCTTTAGACAATCTAAGCATCTCCTTTGCTGTCATTCAGGTCTAGAACCTCAATAACTTCCGGTGCCTGGTAATAGTTGGGAAAGTCTTCTTTGACGATGAGGCTTTGCGACGACCAGGTGAAACAGCCGTTAAGCATAAAGGGTGCCTGCTCTTTCGCTGCCCCCTCCATCTCGCCCTTGTCCGCCGGCGCTAAACCCATCAACTCCCTGGCGTATTCAGCCGACAGGGTTTGAAAGGTCACCGTTGCCAGCGGGCCAAGTAGCTCAGCAAGGTGGGTGCAACCCAGCACACCGCCGACCACTTCACGGACACGCCTGTTCCAGCCAGCGCCTATTTTCAGTCCGACGATATTCTGAAAATTTCCCAGCACATCCGAGCAAATTTTATAGGGCTGAACGTCCATCACCACCTCAACCCCCTGCACCACCAATTCCCGGTCAATAGTCAGGCGTATCGACATGTCGTGCACGGGCAGCCCGGAGGCCACAGTACCCCGCCACTTATTCTCATAGGTATAGGTTTTCTTATCGACAATATGCGCCTCAATGTCCCACAGGCCGTCATCACGGTAATAACCCGCTAAATCAATGGTGCGAGTATGCAAATGCTGTCGTGGCTGCGGTGGTGATAAAGGCATAAGTTGAAGCGTTCCTATCTTTTAAAGGTTAATAACTAAAGGTGAATGGCTAAAGCAGCAATCAGGGCGTGAGTACCACACGGCCTTTAATTTCGCCGGCGTGTAACCGCGCGACGACGTCATTAATCGCCTCCAGCGGCTGGCGCTCAATGTGCGGGGTAATATGCCCCAGACGCGCCAGTTCAAGCACCTCTTTCAATTCCTGACGGTTGCCCCAAATGCTGGTCGTGACTTCCACTTCCAGAGGGATATCCCAAAAGGTAAAGGGCAGCGTACCGCCAGCAATACCAACCACCACAATTTTACCGGCGACCGCAATACTCGCCGCTGCACTTTTCAAGGTGGCATCGGCACCAACAAAATCGATAATGGCATCGGCACCGACGCCATCCGTCGCCGCTTTCACCTCGGCACCAACATCACCACTGGCGTTGATCACCACATCGGCACCCAGCTCTTTGGCCATGGCCAATTTTTCGTCGCTGAGATCAATCGCAATCAAGCGCGCAGAGGGTGCCAGAGCCTGGGCAATTTGCAGGGCCATGTGCCCGAGACCACCGACACCGATAATGGCCAGGGTGCGCCCCGGGGCCAACTTCGACAGCGTCTTTTTAACGGCGCGATAAGGCGTTAGGGCGGCATCGGTCAGCGGTGCGGCGACAACGGGGTCGAGGCCATTGAGCTTCACCAGGTTGCGCGAGTGGGGCACGTAGAGCTTCTCGGCCCAACCACCATCGACCATAATTCCTGGATAAATGGGGTTTTGGCAGAGGTTTTCTTCGCCCATCTCGCAGGCACGACAGCTGCCGCAACCCCAGGCACCGAACACGGCCACACCATCACCGACGGCAACATCGGTGACATCACTACCAATCGCTTCGACAATGCCCGCGTTTTCGTGACCCAAAGTGATGGGCTTTTGCCGTGTGCCCACTTCACCGTCGATAACATGCAGGTCGGAGTGGCATACGCCCGCACCCGATATGCGTACCAGTACGCCGGTGGGGCCCACTTCGGGCTCGGGCACATCTTCTATCGTCAGCGGCTTACCGACACCATTAAATCTTGTCGCTTTCATTTTTCCTTCCTCAATACAGTGTAATTTACAGAGCTGTTTAACATTTCAATTTGTAGCGTTCACCATCGGCGACGATATAACCCGCCGTGGGGGGTGAAAAATGGGTGCCGATCACCAGCACCGGTTTATCGACATATTTGGCATAAAAATCCCAGCGGGTGTCGATGGCTTTCGGCGGATCATAATCGGCAAAGCAGGACCACTCGGGGCGCGCTAACTGACAGGGGTGGTGAGTCATATCACCGGTAATCACCGCATCCTCACCGCCCGAAGAAATACGCACACTAATGTGCCCCGCCGTGTGACCGTGAGTGGCTTCAAACCACACCTCATCGTTAACGCGGTGATCGCAGGCGACGAGGTCGGCCAAACCGGCATCAATCACCGGCTTGACGGAGTCTTCCAGCACCGGACCGAAATGCTCGGTATCGGGCTCCTTTTCCCAGGCCTCCCACTCTTTGCGGCCAAACAGGTAACGTGCATTGGGAAAGGTCGGCAGCCATTCACCATCAACCAGCATGGTATTCCAGCCCACATGGTCGACATGGAGATGAGTACAAATCACGTAGTCGATGCTTTCCCGAGGATGCCCCGCTGCTACCAGGTCTTCAAGGAAGGAGCCCTTGCGCATCGCCCAGGCTTCGGTGGTGCGCTCTTTGTCGTTACCCAAACAGGTATCGACCATGATTTTCAGGCCCTGGGTTTCAATAATCAGGGCATGGATGCTCATTTTCAGCCAGCCCCTGTCGGTAATAAAATTGGGGCTTAGCCAATCGATTGCCAATAACTTTTCGGGCGTCGCATCCGGCAGTACAAACTTGCCGGGCACGGGTGAATCTTCTTCAATGATTTTGGTGATTTTGACATCACCAATCTGCCAGTCTGCCAACTCAGCTCTCCTTAACCTCAATTGTAAATAGGCGTAAAACGCTTGTTTACGCGTTGCGAATCCACAGGCCGCCATCAACCGGCATAATCACACCGGTCATAAATGAGGCCGATGGCAGGGCAAAGTTGAAGGTGGCGTGGGCCACTTCTTCCGGGTCACCGTAACGGCGTACAGCGACACGGCGCTTGGCAAAGGTGACTTTATGTTCGTCGGTAATAAAGTCGGTCAGCGGCGTTTTAATCGGGCCGGGGCAAACACAGTTGGCGGTAATGCCTTCGCGACCCAGGTCGACAGCCAGTGACTTGGTAAAGCCCACCACCGCATGCTTGGCGGCGGTGTAAGGGCCGGCGTTCTCGGTGGCACCGAGACCTTCGGTCGAGGCAATATTAATAATGCGGCCGTGCTCGGCTTTACGCAGCATAGGCAAAGATGCCCGCACCAAACGCTGTACCGAATTGATCAGCACGTCCATGCCGAACTGCCAGCGCTCCTCGTATTTATCACTATCCAGCTTTACAAAGACACCCAGGCCCGCGTTGTTAACGAGAATATCCAGACCACCGAATTCAGCGCCAATGGCATTGGTGACTTCAACAATCTTATCCGCGTCGCAGACATCCAGCGCCCAGGCTTTGGCAATACCACCGGCGTCATTGATTTCTTTTGCCACGGCCTCGGCTTTTTCCAGGTCGATATCGGTAACCGCTACCTTGGCACCCTCATCGGCAAAAAGTATCGCCGTTGCCCGGCCCATACCGCTGGCTGCGCCCGTTACGTGAACCACACTACCTTTAACTGAACGACTTAATTTACTGAGTCTTGCCACAATATTTTACCTTTTAAATGAATATCTCAGCCCAGCAGCTTATCTGCCGGGTCTGGCGAATAAAAAATAATAAAGCCTAAACCCAGGCGCAAGGGGCGGCGCCAAGTTTAGGCGGGGCGTGCTGTTTGAGCCTTTTCTAAGCGACTTTGTCGGCAGATTGGCCGACCTCGGCTGCCTGCAATGCCGGTAGACATTTTTCGGCAAACAGCTTCATTTGCTGGTGTACGATGTCGTAGGGTAAGCCCGCAAAAGAAAAGGAAACATTGAAGGTCACCGGTCCCGCCAGCGCCTGAATATTGTTCATTTGATCGATACATTCCTGGGGTGTGCCGAAGATTTGATTATCGACGTAGAGATTGCCCATCGACTCGGCACTGCGATCGCGCATCATGCCCGCCGATTTAGCGTAGAACTCATAACCCTTCACATCGGTGAAGTGAGTGCCATCCATTTCATAGTGCGCCAGCGCGGAGATCCAGTAATCGGTCATATACTTTTCCGCCAGCTCGCGAGCGCGATCGCCGTCTTCATCGACCATCACGAAAACATTGGCGACAACGGGCGGCGCTTCGCGACCCTGATGCTTGAGGAAGGCTTCGCGATAAACCCGGCAATCTTCGGCGCGGGATTTCCAGGGTGAGATGGCAAACACCATCATTCCATAACCCAGGCGCGCGATAATCTCCGCCGTCTCTGGGGACTGACAAGTGACATAGGTGCGATCTAAATAGGGCGGTAGCGGGGCCGGACGAATATCGCGGGCAACCTGTTTAAAGTGCTCGCCATCGTGATCCTTGGCCTTACCCGTTTCCAACATATCGAGGATCATTTGCGATGATTCCTCAAAAATGCCCCGTGAATCATTCATATCGACGCCAAAGCCATCGTACTCAACCCGGCCAATGCCCCGCCCGATGCCCAGTAATAAACGCCGCTCACTGAGGTTGTCGAGCATCGCAATATCGGTCGCCACTCGCAGCGGATCTTTGTGCCAGGGAAGAATAATGGCACCCGTGCCGAGCTTGATCTTATCCGTCATACCCGCCAGATAGGTGAGCATTTCGATGGGATTGGGGCACAGGGTGTAATCGGTAAAGTGATGCTCCACCGCCCAAATAGAATCAAAGCCCAGGGGCTCTGCCATTTCACAAACACCCAGCTCCTGCTTATACATATCGTAATCGGCCATCGGCAGATTGGGATGATTTTGGAACAGCATTAACACGCCAATATCCATAATAAGCTCCTTAATTTTAGTTTTATAATTGATCGATTTAAAATTTTATTGGTGGCCATCTTTACATAAGCCATGTCTGCTTAACAAATCTAAATAGTGCCCCCGAGCCATGCCCGGCGGGCTAAGACTCTCAACACGAGTCGGCATATCACTCGCCTTTTGCATCAAAAAACACTATATTTGCCCCTGTCTAAAAAGAACCAGACAGGCAGGGCAATAACGCCCGCTGTATTTTTATATCAACTACTCAGGGGAAAGATTCAATGGGAGCACTAGACGGGAAAGTAGCACTAATCACCGGTGCAGCACGGGGCCAGGGCGCTGCAGAAGCACGACTGTTCGTTGAGCGTGGCGCTAAAGTGATGATGACCGACGTACTCGACGAAGAGGGCCAGCAAGTCGCTGCCGAACTCGGCGATGCCGCAGCTTATATGCGTCTTGACGTGACGAGTGAGGACGGCTGGAAAGACGTCGTTGCCGCCACTATTGAAAAATTTGGCAAGCTCAACGTCCTCATCAATAACGCGGGCATCATTACACCCGTTGCCGAACTGCACCAAACATCTCTGGCGACTTTCCAGAAAGTCACCGACGTCAACCAAATTGGCGTTTTTTTAGGCATGCGTGAAGTTGTTGAGCCAATGAAAAAAGCCGGTGGCGGCTCCATTGTCAATATCGCTTCCATCGATGGGCTGATCGGCATGTACGGCGCTGTCGCCTATTGCGCCAGTAAGTTCGCCGTACGCGGCATGACCAAGGTCGCCGCTATCGAACTTGGCAAATATGGCATCCGCGTTAATTCACTCCACCCCGGTGGCGTTAAGACCAAAATTCTCGATGACACGGGCATGACAGAAGAACAGGCAGAAGAAGCCTTTAAAGCCATCCCACTGGGTCGCATCGCAAAATCTGAAGAGATGGCTACCCTGGCGGCCTACCTGGCCTCAGACGATGCCTCCTATTCAACCGGTTCGGAATTTATTGCCGACGGTGGTTTGACGGCAGGTTTTGCTCTAGAAAGTTAATATCAACTAGCAGTGAACACCGACAAGGCCTGTTAAATAACAGGCCTTTTTTTTACCTTTTGACTAAAGAAGCTTTACGCAAGAGCTTTCACTGAACACACTTAAGGGACTATAACTTTAAACACAAAGGATAAAACCATGAGCAATTTACAAGGTAAGGTTGCACTGATCACCGGCGCGGCACGGGGTCAGGGTGCAGCGGAAGCACGACTGTTTGCCGCAAGGGGCGCCAAAGTTGTTATCACCGATGTTCTCGATAAAGAAGGTGAGCAGGTTGCCGCAGAAATCGGCGATGCCGCCCACTACATTCACATGGATGTCACCGACGAAAATGCCTGGGCCGCTGCGGTCAAAGAAACCCTTGAGCGCTTTGGCAAACTCAATGTATTAATCAACAATGCCGGCATCGTTCAGGTCAAAGCGCTGGTCGAGACGAGTGTCGCCGACTATATGAAGGTCATCGAGATCAATCAGCTCGGTGTTTTTCTCGGCATGCGCACCGTTGCCGGTCCAATGAAAGCCGCCGGTGGTGGCTCGATCATTAATATCTCATCCATCGATGGACTGATCGGCATGACCGGTGGTTCAGCTTACTGTGCCAGTAAGTTTGCCGTGCGCGGCATGACCAAGGTCGCCGCAATGGAACTGGGGCCGGATAACATTCGCGTCAACTCCATTCACCCCGGCGGCATTCTCACCCCCATGGTGACGCAGACAGGTATGGACGAGTCGGCAATGAATGATATTTTCGGCAAGGTACCACTGGGCCGTGTTGGCCAGCCTGAAGAAATGGCGACACTGGCGGCTTATCTGGCCTCCGATGACAGCTCTTACTCAACCGGCTCAGAATTTATCGCCGATGGTGGTTTGACCGCTGGCTTCTCACTCGAGGGCTAGTTGATAAGCCTTTGAGCTCATTGCTTGACCTCATAAATCACAGACAAAAAAAAGCGCCTCCTAATAAATTAGGTAGGCGCTTTTTTATTTCAAGCTACCACTAAAAATCAGGGCAGGTTGAGCTTGGCCAATGCCTCGCGGTCAACAACAGGCGCACGCTTGGTGCCCGGTGCCAACTTGACACTACCCGGCGTACGATCGAAAGGACCAAACAAACCGATTTCATCGGCAAACTTACGAACGTCGGGCAGTACTTCCTTGCCCAGCAGTTCGACACTGCGCAGACGGTCTTTATCGCTAACATTGCCCTGTACGGCAAAGCAGGTAAAGACACCGGGGCGAATAACGCTGAGGATATCTTTGATCTTCTGAGCGCAGGTCTCGGGGCTACCAACAACAATTTGCATGTTGTCCTGAACCTTCTCGTAACCGGCGACCAGCTTGGCACGCAAACCGTCATAGGCAGAGGCATCCCAGCTATCATCGGCTCCGGCCATCAACTTATCTTTACTGACACCCAACCAGCTACCACCGGGTTGTTGACCCAACATGCGAATCGCGCTCTTAGAATTATAACCTGGGGGCAGAGTGTGCTCAGGGCGAGAAAAGGCATTTTGACCACCGCCAAAAATAAAGCCCTTACCAATTTCCTGGGCTTTTTCATCGGTGTCCGCACAGAAGATCGGCAGCAGGTATCCAAAGTTCTCAGGACCCGCCTGAAAACCTAACTCTGCTGACTTATCGGCATACATATCCCAAAGGTCACAGGTTGGGCCAAGAGCCGTACCCAAACCCAGATAGGGGTATTGCTTCTCAGCACACCACATAACCGTTTCCGCACTCAAGACACCGGGAATCCATTGCTGGGGCATTTCCTGGTAGGGCTTCACCCAGGGGTTCACATGGCGATAGTGGAAGTGCTTGCCTTCGTAGCGCCAGGGGCCATCTTTGGTCCAGCAATCCATGATGAATGAATGGGCTTCGTTAAACATTTCACGGTTATAAGCAGGGTTAGCATTGTTAAAGAACTGCTCACTACCCGCACCACGAACCCAACCAGTGACGAGGCGACCACGAGAAATGGTATCGATGGTGGCCAGTTCTTCGGCAACGCGCAGCGGGTGTTTAACACCGGGTAACATATTGCCAATGATGACGATTTTCGCCTTGGTGGTAATACGCGCCAAAATTGCGGCTTCAATATTAACCACACTACCGGAGCAGAAAGGATTGCCATGGTGCTCATTTAGAGCAACCGCATCAAAACCGACCTCTTCACAGTAACAAGCTTCGTCGAGGTAAAAATTATAATCGTGAGCCGCCTTTTCGCGGTCATAATATTTATTCGAAACACCGAAGAATGCGCGGTTCTCAAGAACAGGCTCTTCAGCAAGATAACGGACGGGGCGCTCAGTAAAATGTGCAATTTGCATAATTAATTAGTCTCCAATTCTTGTTAAGCGAGGAAATGTTTAACAGCGGCAACAAATTCAGCGCTATCTTCAATTTCTGGGCGGTGGCCAGTACCCTTAATGGTAACGATATCGGCTTGAGGCAGGGCATCGTGATACTTTCTGATGCAATCCTGAGGTACCACTGCATCCTCACTACCGCGAATAAGCAGGGTTGGCAGCTTGGCATTTTTCGCACTGCGCAACAGGTCCGGCAGGCTGGGGTTGAACATATAGGGCTCCCAACCAAGACGCGCACTCTCGGCACGTGCGTCTTCGAACCATTCAAACTGCTCGGCCGACATTTCGCCACCGTAGATTTCGCTGTATTCTTTCGCCTCTTTATTAAACACCGTCTGACGTAGGCAAGTTTTAATAGTGCAGGCAAAAATATCGAAAATCTCACCTTCATCCGGCTTAATACCCATCGGGCCAACCAGCGTTATAGAGCCAAGCAGCTCGGGATTGGCAGCGGCCATTTCAGCAGCGGTGTAAGCGCCGGCAGAGAAAGCCAGTACATCGGGCTTTTCCAGGCCCAGCTCACGAATCACATTCAGATAATAGTTGGCGAGATCGCGGTGACGCCACATCCAGTCCTGACGCGGCGACTTACCATAACCCGGCTGCAGAGGAATAATGAGCTCCCTATCCTTAGCCAGCTCTTCGTTCCAGCTCATCCAACCCGTGTAACCGAGCTCGTCGTGAAGCACTAATAGTGGTTTTCCAGAACCACCTCGAATCATGACAAGGTCTGAGCCGGCTAGGTTTTGTGTTTCTTCTTTCCAAGTAGCCAATGGTTTCCCCTTAAAATAACAGTTGGTTAAAAAAAGTACTTAATTGAATCGGCCACTGATTCAACAATCAATACGGCCAATGCTCGTGGTCTAAACACCTGAGACACGGCTGTTTTTAAAGTGCCAGTCGAGGGTTTATAAAAAAATAATAATAAAAAACTGTGAACTGGATTCAACCATAGAGCAACAAACCTTAGCAATCAAAAATTTCACCGCCGAAATGTTCTGGATCAACTAAATTAACCCATAGAATCTTGACTTAAGGCGGCACGATGCTACCAGCGGTTAAAGAGCCTTATACTCAGGGGTACGGTATGGTACCATCCCGCACAGGCGAGCTCGCCCAAGGTCGGTTAGAGATGGATTTCCCTCTACACCCTCGGACGAGAACTAAAAAAAGACCTTCCAAAATAGCGCCGCAACACGACTGCAAGATAGTTCAAACCCGCCAGCTCGTGTCTTTAATACCCAGCAAAATTGCTTTGACCGGCCCTATGCCGAGCTTATTTAGCTTCGCCTATGGCGTCATAATTGAGTAAAGGATTAATATGAGCTCGAATTTTTGTATATGGCTACCTGCTCTCGCCATCACCTTGTTGTTGGCAGCCTGTGGTGACGACAAAGCAGGTGCACCGGCATCGACAGAAAAAACCAAAGCCGCGCCGCGGGCAACCATTATCAGCACCGCCCTGACCCGAACGACCAATGTTGAGGTGATCGAACACTCCGTTGGCTCACTGGAAAGTATTATTCGACCCGAAGTCTCCGCCGAGATTGAAGGTCGCTATATCGGCGGCTTCGTGATTACCGGGCAGCGCGTCAAGCCGGGGCAGTTACTTGCCGAACTCGACACCGAGGATTACGCCATCGCCGCCCAGGCGGCCGATGCCGAGGTCGCTCAGCTTGAGGCCCTGGCGAGAAATCAACGCCGTACGGTAAAACGCTTTACCAAGTTGATTAAAGACAAACTTATTTCCATCGACCGCTACGATGAGGCCCGGGCACAGTTAGACTCCCTCGAGGAACAATTAAAGGCCGCCAAGGCACGCAGTAGTCAAAAACAGCGCGGCCTGACCAAGACCCGCGTGCTTTCTTCCTACGATGGCATCGTCGATGAAGAGCTCGCCAGCCCCGGCGACTTCCTGAAAGTCGGCGACCCCCTGTTTCGAATCATTAAAGTCGACAAGCTCAGGGCCCGTTTACCGCTGCCTGAAACCCTCGCCAATCGACTGTCTGAGGGGCTCAAGCTGCGACTGGTGTCACCCATGGCACCCGATGTTACCGTCGCAAGTACGATTCAGGAAATTAGACCCACGGTGGGCTCGCGCAATCGCGCCATCGACATTCTCACCATTATCGACAATCCGGGTCCCTGGCAACCGGGGGCCAGCGTCACCGGCGAAATCATTCTCACCACCCGTGAGAACGCCATCCTCGTGCCCAAGGCATCGCTGGTGCTGCGCCCGGCCGGTAAAGTGGTCTATGTCATCACCGACGGCATCGCCCACCAACAAATTGTTGAGGTCGGTGAATATATTGACGGTAGTATCGAAATCACTGCGGGGCTGAAAGGCGGCGAAACCATCGCCGTTAACGGTGCGGGCTTTCTCACCGACGGCTCCCCCGTAACCGTTAGCGAGGCAAAGTAACCGTGAACCTGCCATCGCTATCCATCCATCGCCATGTGCTAACCACCATGTTGTCGGCGGTGCTCATCCTCTTTGGTATCATTGGCTATTCACGGGTCGGGGTTGATCGCTATCCCTCCACTGAATTTCCCCTGGTCGCGGTGCAGACCAATTTGATTGGTGCCAACCCCAGCGTTATTGATGCCTCGATCACCAACATTATCGAGACCGCGGTTAACGCGGTGCCCGGCATTGAGCATATTTCCTCGACCTCCTCGCCCGGTAATTCACGCGTCATCGTCACCTTTGATATGGACAAAGATGTCAACGTCGCCTTCGACGAAGTGCAGTCCAAGGTGAACCAGGTGATCAACCAGCTACCCACCGATGCCGATCCACCCATCGTTGCCAAACTCGAATTCGGCGCCTCGCCCATTATGTGGCTGGCACTGGAGGGCGACCGCACGATGCAGCAGCTCAACAGCTACGCCATTAACACCATCAAGAAAAACCTCGAAACCATTAATGGTGTCGGCGAAGTCAAAATCGGTGGCAAGCGCGAGCGCACCATCCGCATCAATCTCAACCTCGATAGCATGGCGGCCTTCAATGTCACCACGGCCGAGGTGCTGGCTGCGGTCAGAAATGAACACTTTATGATGCCCGGTGGCTTTCTGGTCAGCGGTACAACCGAGCATATGGTGAAGCTCGATATGGAGTATCACGACCCCCGTGATCTGGAAAACCTGGTGGTGGCCTATCGCGATGGCGCGCCGCTGAAACTCGGCGATATTAGTGAGGTCGAAGATGGTATGGCCGACCCTCGGGGTCTCGCCCGTGTTAACGGCGAACTCACCGTCGGCCTCGGTATCACCAAAATTGCCGAGGCGAATACCGTTGAAATCATCGACGAGGCCATGCGCCGTATCAATGAAGAGATACGTCCACAACTGCCCCCCGGCATGAAGCTCACCGTCGCCTCGGATGACTCCCTGTTTGTCCGCGCCATGGTTGGCGCTCTGGAAGAGCATCTGATTCTCGGCACCGTGCTGACCGCCTTTGTGGTGTGGATTTTTCTCAAGAGCATTCGCTCCACTCTTATTATCGCCATCGCCATCCCCATTTCACTGTTTGGCTCCATCGCCGGTATTTACTTTCTCGGCTACACCCTCAACTCGATGACCCTGTTAGCGCTATTGTTGTTGATTGGCATCGTCGTGGACGATGCCATTGTGGTGCTGGAAAACATTTATCGCCACCGAGAATCCATCGATCCCGACCCCCGCTCGGCGGCTATTCACGGCACCGCAGAGGTGGTGTTTCCGGTACTGGCGGCCACCCTCTCGCTAGTATCCATTTTTGTCCCGGTGATTTTCCTCGGCGGTATTATTGGCCAGTTTTTCTCCTCCTTTGCCGTCGTCGTCACCGTAGGGGTATTGGTCTCGTGGTTCGTTTCTATGACCCTGACGCCGATGCTCTGCTCCCACTTCCTGCAGGTGGAAGAACATACCGGCGGTCTCTATTACTGGCTGGAACGTAGCTTTCGCGCTATGGAGAACGGCTATACAAAATTATTGGGGCTGGCCCTGCGCTTTCGCTGGACAGTGGTTTTCATTACCTGGCTTCTGGTTTTCGGCTGTACTTTCTTCCTCAAAGATATCGGTAAGGAGTTCTCCCCGGGGCAGGACGAAGGCAGCTTTATGGTCATTGTGCGCACCCCTCTCGGTTCCGGGCTGGAATACTCCAGTAATCGCCTGGCAGAAGTCGAAGCCATTATCGCCGAACACGACGATGTGATCATGAGCGCTTTCTTCGGCCTCGGCACCAGTGGTCGCCAGGTGACCACGGCCATGGGCTTTGTGCGCATGACGCCGGCCTCAGAGCGCGATCAAACTCAACAGGAACTGATTGCCATTCTCGGCAAAAAATTTGCCACCATCCCCGGCGTCAAAGCCTTTCCGGCACCCATCCCGAAGATGGGTGGCCAGCGCGGCGAACCCCTGCAATTTGCCATTAACGGCCCCAACCTGAACGAGGTCGCTCGCCTCGCCTATCAACTCGAAGAGCGCCTGTCGAGCGTTGACGGCATGGGCTATATCGATCTCGATCTGAACCTGGCCCTGCCCCAGTACCAGCTGCGCGTCGATAGTACCCGCGCTGCCGATTTGGGCTTTTCCAGTCGCGATATTGCCGAGGCGGTTAATGTGATGATTGGCGGCATGGATGTCGCCAAGTTCAATGATGACCCCGGCGATGGTGAGCGCTACGACGTGCGCCTTAAGGCGGCTGACGGTTTCTTTAAGTCGGCCGATGACCTCGACCGCATTTACCTGCGCTCGCGCACCGGCACCATGATCCGCATCGACACCGTCGCCCACCTGGAGGAAACGCTGGGGCCAGCATCAATTTCACGCCTCGATCTGCGTTATTCCGCACCTTTTTACGGCAAGCCCGAAATACCCCTGGCTGCGGCTATCGACACCGTCAGGCAGTTGTCCGACGAGATACTACCGGTGGGTTACTCTCTGGCCTTTAAGGGCCAGGCCGAGGAATTCGGCAAGACCGCCAGCAATATGATCTTCGCCTTCACTCTGGCGACGATCTTGCTGTATATGGTACTGGCCAGCCAGTTCAATTCGTTTTTGCAGCCCTTAATTATTATGACCGCGCAACCGCTGGCCATGATCGGCGGCATCGCCCTGCTGTGGATGACCGACAACACCTTGAATACCTATTCCATGATTGGCCTGGTGCTACTGGTGGGTCTGGTGGCCAAAAACGCGATTCTACTGGTGGACTTGACCAATCAGCGCCGCAATGAGGGCAAGTCCATCGACGAAGCCCTGGTCGATGCCTGCCCGATTCGCCTGCGCCCGGTGCTGATGACCTCCTTCACGGTGATTCTCGCCATGCTGCCGGCGGCCATGGGCTTTGGTGCCGGACACGAAACCAATGGCCCCCTGTCCGTTGCGGTGATTGGCGGCATGTTGTCGTCCACCTTGCTGACACTGGTGGTCGTACCGGCCGTTTACTCCATTCTGGAAGGCTTTCTCGAAACCATTAAAAACCGTTTAGCGACGAGAGCACTGGATAAACAAACGGTCAAATAAATGGTCTTTTAGGCCACCGCCTTTAATCGCTTTCCATTCTCTACGGGACTGTAACTTGTCAGCCCCGTAGAGAATGTTGCACTATTCCTCTCCGGCACCATCCCAACGTCACACCACAAGCCAGCACCAACAACCCGGCACCATCACTCCGCCAGATAGAGGCCAGCCCATGCGATTTGACAGCGTTAATTACGAAACCAAAGGTAGCACCGCGCTTATTACTTTTGATGAGCCCGAGAAACTCAATGCTTTGAGCACAGGCATTCGCTCCGGCTTTTGCAAGGCGCTGGACCAGGCCCGCAATGACGAGAGTGTTCGCGTGATCGTGTTGACCGGAGCTGGCGGAAAATCCTTCTGCGCCGGTGCCGATATCAGCGGTTTCGAGTTCACCTCCACTTACGCCAAAAATTTTATCGACGAGGTGCTCGACATCCTCGCCCTGCCGGAACAGATCAATAAACCCGTTATCGCGGCGGTGAATGGCTACGCCTTCGGCGGCGGCTTTGAAATCTCCATTGCCTGCGATTTTATTATCGCCTCTGAACGGGCCATTTTTTCGGTGCCCGAAATCCAGCTCGGCCTGCTACCCGGCTTTGCCATCGCCCGCCTCAACAAACTGATTGGCCGCCAGCAAGCCAAATACATCAGTATGACCGGCGTTAAACTCAGCCCCGAAGAGGCGAAAGAGATGGGCCTGATATTAAAAGTGGTACCCCATGAACAGCTTTTACAGGAAGCCTTTGCACTGGCCGAGCAACTCGCCAGCAAGCCGCAAATGGCGATTCGCTACGCCAAATCAATCTACAATCGCGAACTCGGCGGCGACGACCTGACCTACGCCAAAGACGTGATGCCCTTTCTGTTTCTCGATGACGACACCAAAGAGGGCGTCAGCGCCTTTCGAGAAAAACGTAAGCCTGTTTTCAAATAGTTTGCCCGCTGCACGAAGCCTGACGCGCCCACAATGACAGGAGAGAATCATGTCGAGTGAGCGCGGACAGTTTTCCTCACGCTTCGGTTTTATCACCGCCGCAACTGGCTCGGCCGTGGGCCTGGGCAATATCTGGGGCTTCCCCACCCAAACCGCCAGTCACGGCGGCGGGGCTTTTGTACTGGTTTATCTCGTCCTCGCCTTCCTGCTCGCCTACCCGGCCCTAATGGCCGAATTGATCATCGGTCGCCACACTCGGCACAATATGGTTGGCGCCCTGCCCCAGCTCACAACCCGGCCCACCCTAAAAATCATCGGTCGGGCCACGGGCCTGTACGGGATAGTGGTTGCCAGCTTAATCCTCAGTTTTTACGCCATTGTCGCTGGCTGGTTAATGGCTCAGGTGCCTGCCGCATTGGTGAATATCACTGGTCAGCCCACCAATACAAACTGGTTTGCCCAGTCCAGCCTGATTCGCGATAGTCTTTTTTGCGCACTGTTTTCCCTACTCACCGCCGCCATCGTCGCCCGTGGTGTCAAAGACGGTATTGAACGTTGGTCGACCCGGCTAATGCCCGCCCTTGTATTATTGATGCTCGGCCTGGTCGCCACCGTACTCACCCTGCCCGGTGCTATGGAGGGCCTACGTCTTTATGTCATCCCGGATTTTAGCCTCATCACCGACCCCGGCCTGCTGACCAGTGCCATGGGGCAAGCCTTTTTCTCGCTCTCCCTCGGTGTTGGCACCATGCTGATTTACGGTTCCTACGTGAGTAAAACTGACAACCTGCCGCTCACCGGCGCCTATGTTGCACTGATTGATACCGGCATCGCCTTTCTCGCGGGTCTACTGATTATCCCCGCCATGTTCGTCGCCCAGCACCGGGGGATCGAAATCTACAGCAGCGAAAACACCCTCATTGCCGGACCCGATTTGATCTTACAAACGCTGCCTGAGCTGTTTAATTCACTGGGCTTTGTCGGCGCTTGTATTGGTTTGATTTTCTTTTTGTTATTAAGCATTGCCGCGCTGACCTCATCGATCTCAATGCTTGAAGTCCCCGTCACCTTTGCACTCGAACAATTTAAAATCAGCCGCTCCCGCGCCACCGGACTGGTCGCCAGTGTTATCTTCGGACTCAGCCTGTTAATTTTATTTAACTTTGATCAACTATTTGGCGCGATAGTGACCGCCACCACGAAATACAGCCAGCCACTGCTCGGCGTTATGCTCTGTCTATTTGCTGGCTGGGTATTACACCGTGATAAATTACTGGGGGAAATTAGCAAGGGCTTCACTGACGCAGAAAAAAGCCTGTTCTGGAAAATCTGGCCAGGCTATATCCGCGTTGTTTGCCCCCTGCTAATTATCATTATGTTTGTGCAGAACATAAGAAATTAAAAAGCCGGGGAAATACCCAGAGAAATTATTTTACGGTAATTTACTCAGCAAATTACGAGCAACTTCTTCAACCACGAGTTGGAAGGTCACTGGTCTTTCCGAAAACGAGTCATTGGAATACGTTAATTCCTCGGTTCCCTCCCAGACGATAGCGCCATTTTCACTGTCCCAGACCTGCAAGAACAAGCGGATACTGGCCTGTTTGGTCTGCACCATGCGCCAGCCCAACATGCCAAAACGCCCTTTAGAGCCCTGTTCAAAGCCTGACAGTTTCAATTGCGCCAGGTAGCGAACCCCCGCAACATAGCCCGCCTTCTTCAGTGAAGGTTGTTTGAAAATACCCGTATCGCTGTAATCGATATACATCTGTTTGTACTCATCGGACAAACCCGCCCGATTAATCGCACTGAGGGTTTCGGGCAGGCCGACGACGTGAATCTGGGGCCGGTCTTCTTCAAGCATCCGAGCAAAAATAAAGGCCAGGCTCTGTATGTCCTGTTCTCGCCCCGTTACGGTCGAAGGCGTGATAAAGCCCAGACCGTGACTTTCAAGGTCATTCGAGCTCAAGGCAATATTTTCGAATTTAACAGAGGCATGAATCTGCTGTCTGGCACAGCCAGTATTAATAACGAGCAGCACCGCCAACAGACTCATAAGCCAGCGGGGGTGAACATTGGCCGTCAATCTTCCGTGCAACAAAGTATCCTCCTTTTTTATCATTACTCTTCTCTACTATATGTAGTCGCGATTAAACATCCTTGCTCTAAATAATCAGTAATGCAAGTCGCGCCATTTATCTGTTACCTTCTCTCACATAATAATACTGAGCCCTTGCTCACAGCCCAACACTGGGCATTGCGCCAGAGGGTCATAATAATGATTCAGGGAGTAAGCGGTATGAGCAATCGTCAAGAACATATGTTGAGCGGTATTCGCATTCTCGATCTCACTCGTGCGCTGGCGGGGCCCAGTTGTACCCGCATGTTTGCCGAACTGGGTGCCGAGGTGATCAAAGTCGAACCCGCCGCCAACGGTGATATGGTACGGGGGATATCCAAACTGCGCGGCGAACGCAGCCTCTACATCATCCAACAAAGCCTCAATAAGAAGAGTTTTTGCGTGAACCTACGCGACCCCGAAGGGCTGGCATTGATCAAAGAACTGGTGCCCCATTGCGACGCGGTGGTAGAAAACTTCAAACCCGGGATCATGGCCGAGATGGGCCTGGGCTATGAGACTCTATGTGAACTCAAATCGGATATTATTCTGTGCTCCATCTCCGCCCTCGGCCAAAGCGGGCCCCTTTCTCACAAACCCGGCTACGACTACATCGCCCAGGCCTATGCCGGCATTACCTCGATGATTGGCGAGGCCGATGAAGCGCCGCATATACCCCTCGCCGGCATTGGCGATGTTAGCACCGGGGTGCACGGCGCCTTTGCCATCGCCGCCGCCCTGCTCGACCGCGCCCGCACTGGCAAGGGTCAGCACCTCGACATCGCCATTCTCGACTGCTACTACCACTGTCACGAAATCAACGTGCACCAGGCCAGCGGCAGTGATGGCGCCATCAAACCCAAGCGCGCCGGTCGCCACCTCAGCTACCTCTGTCCCGCAGGTATCTTTAGCGGCAGCGGCGGCAACATCGTCCTAATGGGCTTTATGCATCACTGGCCCGATCTGTGTGCCGCTATGGGCCGGCCGGAGCTGGTTGAAGACCCACTCTTTGCCACCGACGCCGCCCGCCTTGAGCGCCGCGATAAAGTGGTCAAACTCATCGAGGCATGGCTCGCCACCTTTGCCGACGTACACAGCGCCGTCACCACCCTCGAAAACCACGGCATACCCTGCGCACCCATCCTCAGTGTCGAAGAAACCCTGAGCTATCCCCACCTGGTCGAACGGGGCACCGTGCGCACCGTCAATGACCGCCTCGCCGGTGAATTTCAAATACCCGGCATGCCGATTAAAAGCAGCGCCTACCCCGAAGAACCCGACTACCGCGCACCCACACTGGGTGAGCACAATCGGGAAATATTGCGAGACTTTCTTCAGCGGAGTGAAGTGGAAATCGATGCGCTAGTGGAGGCGGGGGTGTTGGCGAGTGGCGAGTATTAGCAAAGGCCTGATTAAAACTAAGGCCCTTGCTCGGAGCCTCACTAGTTCAGCGCCAATAAATCACTCTCTGGCACCTTGACTGTCAAATATGACAGCCGACATTTCTGCGGCAAGGTGTTTTTATCCACAGCCTGCAGCTTATTCCAACATGGAGAATATAATGATCGATAGCCCGATACTGGCACCGGCCGCGACCCTCATCCTTTGGTCAATGGTGGTTTTATTATGGATGGTCAGTACGCGCTTTCCCGCCTTCACAAAAGCGGGTTTAAATGTGCTGGAGGCAGACCCCGGGATGCGTTATCAGGAAATAGAAACCCAGCTACCGGCAAAGATTAACTGGAAATCGCACAATTACACCCATTTAATGGAACAGCCAACCCTGTTCTATGCCACCGTCGGGGTTCTTGCCCTGGCGGGTGAGGGCGGCGGGATCAATCTCACCCTGGCCTGGGTCTATGTCGGCCTGCGAGTGATCCATAGCCTTTGGCAAATTCTTGTCAACACCATCCCCACTCGCATTGCCCTCTTTACCTTGTCGTCATTTTTCTTATTGGCACTGGCCATTAATGCCGTTCGGGCGACACTTTTATAAACCATAAATTATCGGCTCAGAAGACCGGAGTATCACAGGGGGGCCTTAGCCCAACGGGGAGTATTAAGGCCAAATTGTTAGGGTTTGACTGCAAAAAACCACAGGATTCATTTTTCAATCGACTCATGGTTGTACGTATTGAGCAAGCTGAAGCAGGCTTCCATTACGGCTGTAAAAGTTCTAGCTAATTAAAGCCGCATTAAACGCGCAGCTTTCAGCAACACGCCGCTATTTTTTTAATCGCGCGGCTGACTACCCGAATTAGCGGCGCAACAACAAATTCAGACAGTTTTTCACATAGCCTTACCAACAATTCTGCCCGAGTAGGCATCAATATTATGCGGGTCACTAACAACTACCCAACATAGCCCTCGGGATTCTGACACTGCCAATGCCAGCTATCTTTCATCATTTGCGGCAGGCTCTGTTCCGCCTGCCAGCCAATCTCCCGCTGGGCTTTACCGGGCTCAGCCCAGCAGGCGGGAATATCACCGGGGCGGCGGGCCGCTATTTTATAGGGCACCTTTGCATCCGTTGCCGCCTCGAAGGCTTTGATCATTTCCAGCACGGAGTAGCCCTGCCCGGTGCCGAGATTCCAGGTGTGGCAACCGGCAGCGTTATTTTCATCCAACAAAAACTGTAGGGCCTTTACGTGGCCGGCGACAAGGTCAACGACGTGAATATAGTCGCGCACCCCGGTGCCATCAGGGGTCGGGTAGTCATCGCCGTAAACCGTAAGTTCCTCTTGCTTACCCAGCGCCACCTGCAACATATAGGGCAGTAAATTATTGGGGATGCCATTCGGTGCTTCGCCAATCATGCCACTGGGGTGGGCGCCGACCGGATTAAAATAACGCAGTAAGCCTACCTGCCAGAAGGCCTTATCGCTGAGACGGTCGGCCGCCGCTAAATCGCGGAAAACATCTTCCACCATTTTCTTCGATGCACCGTAGGGATTAGTGGTTTGCAGGGGGAAGGATTCGTCGATGGGCACGGCGTGGGGTTCGCCGTAGACCGTCGCCGAAGAACTGAAAATAATGCGACCGACACCATAGCGCGCCATCGCTTCACAGAGAGTCAGCGTACCGGCAACATTGTTTTGGTAATACAGCAGTGGATTAGCGCAGGATTCACCCACCGCTTTTAAACCGGCGAAGTGCATCACCGCATCGATTGCGTACTGGGTAAATAGCCTGTCGAGGGTTGCGACATCACAGATATCACCTTCGATAAAATCAAAGTCTTTACCGGTGATGGTTTTCACGCGCGCCATAGACAGGGGCGAGCTATTGACCAGGTTGTCGATCACCACAATTTCATAGCCCGCATCGAGCAGGGCAACACAGGCGTGACTGCCGATATAACCCGCGCCGCCGGTGACCAATACTGTTTTGTTTCCCTTCATTGTTACCCTCTTCCTGTAGCTGAGTAGCACCGCACTCAAGGTCAGCGCTGTAGCCCACTGATAATAAAATCACCGGTGCTAAATTATATTACAATCCCCCTCGCTCCGAGCGAAACAACGAACAAAACAAACAACTCACGCGTGCAAGGGATGACACAGTCAATGACCGCCAACACCATTTTTATCACCGGCGGCGCCGGCTTTATCGGCTCGGCCCTGATCCGCTACCTGATCACCGCAACGCCCTGCCGCGTGGTGAATGTCGACAAGCTCACCTACGCCGGCAATCTCGAATCCCTCGCCAGTGTCGCCAACCACGAGCGCTATCATTTTGAGCGCGAAGATATCTGCGATGCCGTCGCGATGAGCCGTCTCATCGCCCACTATCAGCCCGATGCCATTATGCATCTGGCGGCAGAGAGCCATGTCGACCGCTCCATTAGCGGCCCCGCTGCCTTTATCGAGACCAATATTAACGGTACCTTCACCCTGCTTGAAGCCGCACGGCAGTATTGGGAGGGTCTGGAGACCGAGCGCAAAGGGGCCTTTCGCTTCCACCATATTTCCACCGATGAGGTGTACGGCGACCTGGAACCCGGCCGGCTATTTACCGAAGACACCGCCTACGCGCCCAGCTCACCCTATTCCGCCAGTAAAGCCGCGTCCGATCATTTGGTGCGCGCCTGGCAGCGCACCTATGACTTTCCGGTACTCATCACCAATTGTTCCAATAATTACGGCCCCTACCACTTCCCCGAAAAGCTGATCCCGCTAATGATTCTCAATGCCCTGGCGGGCAAGCCCTTACCCATTTATGGCGACGGCCAACAAATTCGCGACTGGCTCTATGTGGAAGACCACGTGCGCGCCCTGTACTGCGTATTGACCACGGGGCAGGTTGGCGAGACCTACAATATCGGCGGCCATAACGAAAAAACCAATCTCGAGGTGGTCACCACCCTTTGCCAGATACTCGAACAACTGGCACCCGATAAACCCACAGGGGTCGCGAACTATATTGACCTGATCACCTATGTCAGCGACCGCCCCGGTCACGACCTGCGCTATGCCATCGACGCCAGTAAAATACAGCGCGAACTGGGCTGGCAGCCGCAGGAAACCTTCGATAGCGGCCTACTGAAAACCGTCGAGTGGTACATCAGTAATACCGCCTGGCTTGAAAATGTTAGCAGCGGCGCCTATCAGCAGTGGATGGAAGAACACTATGACGACTAATATTCTCCTGCTCGGTGCCGACGGTCAGGTGGGCTGGGAGTTACGCCGCGCACTGCTGAGTGCCGGTAAGGTCACCGCCATCACCCGGCAAGATTGCGCGCTCACCGACAAGGCGGCTGTTAGCGCTCTGATTGCCAGCCATCAGCCCGACATTATCGTCAATGCCGCCGCCTACACCGCCGTTGATTTGGCCGAGAGCGAAAGCGAGCAGGCCTACGCCCTTAACCGCGACCTGCCCGCCCTGCTTGGCGAGCTGGCCCGCCAGCGCGATATTCTTGTCGTCGACTACTCCACCGACTACGTGTTTGACGGTAGTAAAAGCGAGCCCTATTGCGAACACGACACCACTGCACCGGCCAATATTTACGGTGCCAGTAAACTGGCGGGCCTGCAGGCTTTGCAAGCTAGTGGCTGTCGCCATTTGGTGTTTCGCGTTAGCTGGGTTTACTCGGCACGGCGGGGCAACTTTATTAAAACCATTCTTCGCTTGGCCGCCGAGCGCGATGCATTAAGTATTGTCAGCGACCAGATCGGCAGCCCCACACCCGCCAGTTTAATTGCCGATGTCACTGCCAACTGTTTACTGTTGCTCGCCGCAGGCCTCGGGCAGGAAGGGGTTTACCATTTGGCACCCGCCGGGCAAATCAGCTGGCACGGTTTGGCAGCAGAGATTGTCCGCCATGCACAAGCTCTGGATATGCCGCTCAAAATTAAGCCTGCGGACATCAAGCCGACACCGACTTCAGGCTACCCTACCCCGGCCCAGCGACCCGCAAATTCAGTGATGAATACCGACAAACTAACCCGCACTTTCCAGTTACACTTGCCCGACTGGCGGGAGCCTCTTGAACACCTGCTACAGGAAATCAGCGCAAACGCTTAACCGGGTTGCCAATAAAGTAAAACAAGGAACGAACAGCACATGAGTCAACGCAAAGGCATTATTCTCGCCGGTGGTTCGGGCACGCGCCTCTACCCCATCACCCAGGTTATCTCCAAACAGCTCCTGCCAATCTACGACAAGCCGATGATTTACTATCCCCTGTCGACGCTGATGCTGGCGGGCATCAAAGATATTCTGCTGATCTCCACCCCACAGGACACCCCGCGCTTCGAGCAACTGCTCGGCGACGGCAGCCAGTGGGGTTTAAATATTCAGTACGCCGTTCAGCCCTCACCCGACGGGCTCGCCCAGGCCTTTATTATTGGCAAAGAATTTCTCGGCAATAGCCCCTCGGCGTTAATTCTGGGTGACAACCTGTACTACGGCCACAACCTCAGCCAACTCTTACAGCGCGCCAACGAAGTGAAAAGCGGCAGCACGGTGTTTGCCTATCCGGTACATGACCCCGAACGCTACGGCGTGGTTGAATTTGACGCCAGCGGTAAAGCGGTGAGCATTGAAGAAAAACCCAGCGAACCGAAATCGCGCTATGCGGTAACCGGTCTGTATTTTTACGACAACCAGGTGGTCGATATCGCCGAGCAGATCAAACCCAGCCCGCGCGGCGAGCTGGAAATTACCGACGTCAATCAGATCTACCTCGACAGACAGCAGCTGAATGTTGAAAACCTCGGGCGTGGTGCCGCCTGGCTCGACACCGGCACCCACGAGTCTCTGCTGGAAGCGGCGACCTTTATTAAAACCATTGAAACCCGACAGGGTCTGAAAATCGCCTGCCTCGAAGAGATCGCCTATCGCATGGGCTATATCGATGCCGCACAGGTTGAAAAGCTGGCCGAGCCCCTGAAGAAAAATGGCTACGGTCAGTACCTGCTGCAAATTCTTAAAGAAGATATTTTTTAACGAACTGTTAAAAACAAAGTCGAAAATAACTACTGTTGATAAGGTCGCCAATGGACGTTGAACAAACCGAAATACCCGAAGTACTGCTGATTAAACCCGCTGTTTACGGTGATGAACGGGGCTACTTTAAAGAAACCTTCCATCAGCAACGCTACGCTGAGCTGGGTATTAAGGGCAACTTTGTACAGGACAATGTGTCCTTCTCCAGCCGGGGTGTACTGCGCGGCCTACACTACCAATGGCCTAATCCCCAGGGCAAATTACTGTATGTACTGCAGGGTGAGATCTTCGATGTCGCGGTGGATATTCGCGCCGACTCTCCCACCTTTGGCCGCTGGGTGGGGCGCTTTCTATCCTCTGACAATCACCATCAGCTGTGGATACCCGAGGGTTTTGCCCACGGCTTTCTGGTCACCAGTGAAACGGCATTAATCACCTATAAATGCACCGACCTCTACCACCCTGCCGACGAAGGTTGTGTGCAATGGGACGACCCGGCCATCGGCATTGACTGGCCCCTGGATAAAATCGACGGTGCACCTGCCCTCTCGGGTAAAGATCAACAGGGCAGGTCGCTCGCCGATTCTGCCCTTAGGTTCTGCCCTTAAAAGCTGATACCAGCAAACACTCATCCGGTAACTATTTAAGCTAGCAACCACTACCAAAGGCTCCGTCGCTCAATATGCCAAACACTCGCAGTCCCAATAGCCTCCGGCGCCCCACGCTCACTCGCGGCCTTGCGGGCTGGTACCTACCCAATGCCGTACCGCGCAATGCCTATATTGAGCTCGACGCCATGCTGGCCGGCTTAAATACCTCGATAGATACCGACACCCATGCGGGTAACGTGTATTCCTGCGCAGCAACGGACAGGCTGTACTCACTCAGTGACACCAGTGAAGACCGGGGTATGGTCGCTATTATTGGCCACCCCCAGTGGAAAAATGCACGCCTTGCCACACTGGCTGCAGAGTCATGCCATAGCGCCGCACTCGCTGCGGCCTATCGGCAAGACAGTAACAACTTTCTCGAGCAACTCAGCGGCAACTTTGCCTTTGTGATTGTTGATAGTGCTAAAGACACGGTGCTCGCTGGGGTGGATAGACTCGGGCATTTTCCTCTGTACTATTCTCAGCCCAAAGACGGTCTGGTCTTTGGTTCATCGGCCAGTGCAGTGCTGGCCCATAGCGGTGTCGAACGCAAAATTCAGCCCCAGGGCATTTACGATTTTATTTATTTTCACATGGTGCCCAGCCCGGTATCCATCTACCAGGGGCTGGCCAAACTGCCCGCCGCTCACTACCTGAAATACAGCAAGGGCAAAATAGAAGTACTCAACTACTGGCAGCCGCGCTTTTCGGAAACATCCGACAAAAGTTTTCACGCCATGGCCAAAGAGCTGCGGCCCCAGCTCAAGTCCGCCGTCGGCCGTGCCGTCACCGACTACAGCACCACCGGCGCCTTTCTCAGTGGTGGGCTCGACAGCTCGAGCGTCACCGGCATGCTCGCCGAACTCAGTGAACACCAGGCCCGCGCCTACTCCATCGGCTTTGCCGCCGAGGGCTATGACGAAATGGCCTTTGCCCGCATTAGCGCGAAAAAATTTGGCGTTAAGCTCAACGAATACTACGTCACCCCCGACGATGTCGTCGATGCTCTGCCCGACATCGCCACCAGTTACGATGAACCCTTCGGTAACTCTTCTGCCCTGCCCGCCTACTTTTGCGCCAAACTGGCGGCCGAAGACGGTATTAAATGCCTGCTCGCCGGTGATGGTGGCGATGAAATATTTGCCGGCAACGAGCGCTACGTCAAACAGGATGTGTTCGAGGCCTACCACAAAATACCCGGGGCGCTGCGCAGCCACTTTATCGAGCCCCTGACCCAGGCACTACCCAATCAAATCGCCCTGGCGGCCAAGGCAAAAAGCTATATTAATCAGGCCAACGTGCCCCTGCCCGACCGTCTGCAAACGTATAACTTTCTCAATCGTCACCGTCCGGAAGAAATTTTTTCCAGCGACTTCCTCGCCCAGATAAACACCGCCTCACCCGCGGCCCTGCAACAGCAGGTTTACCAACTGCCATCCGATGCCTCTACTTTGAACCGCATGCTCTACCTCGACTGGCAATTCACCCTGGCCGACAACGACCTGCGCAAGGTCAACCATATGTGCGCGGTCGCCGGCGTAGACGTGACCTACCCCATGCTCGATGACGAATTGATTGCCTTTGCCTGCCAGATACCCGGCGAATGGAAAATAAAAGGTAAAAACCTGCGCCACTTTTATAAAAAGGGCCTGCACAACTGGCTACCCGATGAAACCATCAATAAGAAAAAGCAGGGTTTTGGCCTGCCTTTCGGCGTCTGGATGCAAAGCCATCAGCCCCTGCAGGAAATGGCCTACGACAATCTACTAAAATTAAAAAAGCGACAATGGCTGAACGCGGCGTTTATTGATGAACTGATCGACCTGCACCGCAACGGCCATGCGGCCTATTACGGTGAGTTAATTTGGGTCTTGACGGTATTGGAGTTGTGGCTGGATACGCACTTTGATGCCGCATAAATTGCATCACCTACCAAACTAGGAGATAGGGCAAGTGCTTAGAGCAAAACATTCCTCAGCATTACTAATAACTTGCCTGCTGTACACCAGCTTCGTTATTTATGGCAGTCTGGTTCCCTTAGACTTCGTTTACCTGCCCTGGAATGAAGCCCTTATAAAATTCCAGAACATTCGCTATTTGAATCTGGGGGTTGGTTCCAGAGCTGACTGGGTTGCCAATATCCTGCTCTTTATACCTCTCACTTTTCTGTGGGCCGCTTTCTTTCATCAACGCTCTGATAGCTTTCATTATTTTATCGCTTTAGTGATTCTCTTTTTAGCGGCAACCCTGAGCATATCCATCGAGTTTACACAGTTATTTTTCCCCCAAAGAACCGTATCCAGGAACGATATCATTGCTGAAATAACCGGAGCCATTGCAGGAATAGCGACATGGCGGCTTTATGGGCAGCATTTCAATCTCTGGCTTAAACGCTGGACAACAAACAGGGGATCAGCCGGCAGGTATGAGCAACTACTTTATATTTATATTGCCATCCTATTCGGCTACAACTTACTCCCTTTAGATTTAACCAACAGCCCTGTAGAGATCTATCATAAGTGGGTTGGTGGCAAGATACATATCATCCCTTTCTTTTCCAGCTTTGAAAATGGCGTGAGTAATTTTTTATACGGCATTTTTGTCGACATCATTATTTGGGCTCCGGTTCCCTTCCTATGGATTCTTAGTGCGAAAAAGACCTTAGCTCAGGCCTTTAAATGGTCATGGCTTAGCGCTCTATTATTAGAGTTCTTGCAACTCTTTGTTTATTCCAGAGTGAGCGACTCAGCCGATTTAATAACCGCGGCTCTCGGCTCCGGCCTGGGTGTTTATATCGCCAGTAAATTTCACCCCCTGACTGAAAATAAAATCGCCCCCGAACAAGCCGCTATTACAGGCACAGGTAAAGCACCTGGGATACCCGCAATCCCTCTATGCCTGGTAGCAGGATGGTCGGCAATACTCCTTCTTATATTTTGGTTTCCCTATGATTTTCAAACCGACCCCCAGCTTATAAAAGAACGACTGCCTCAGCTATTTGGAGCACCATTTTCGGCTTATTATTACGGGACCGAATTCAGAGCAATAACATCGCTATTAAGCAAGCTCGCCTTTTTCTTTCCCCTTGGCGCTTTATTGGCGCATTTAAAAATGGCTTTGCCAAAAAGCTGGCCCAGCAGTTTGATCACAACATGCCTCATATTATTTCTGATTGGTATGGCAAGCATTATCGAGTTTGGCCAAGTCCTTCTACCCTTAAAAAGCATCGATAGCGCTGATATTTTTGTAGCGATTGCAGGAGGACTGATCGGCTTTTCAAGCTATCAATTTGTTACTGCTGGGCATACCTCTATCAATACTACGCCAGCAATTCGTACACGGTCAGCAATTTCTGAACACAGAGGCTCATCCAGACAAGGTCGCCCCCCTGCACTGAGCAAAAAAACACCTCATCAGGAAGTGTTTCAACAAGCTCACTTACTCAGCTCACCGTGGCTACTGCCCGCCCAATGCCTGACTGTTGTTCTGTCGTTTTATTTAATCGAAAATATAGCCGCCATTCCCTACAATGTCAGAGAATTAATAGCGACTTCAAATCTGCTCGAAAGGATACTTTTTAGCTTTGCGTTATTCTTGTCAGTCTGGCCCCAGCTATATTCTACCCGCGCGTACTGCCTGAATAGACTGACTGGAAAACGCTTTGCGGCCATCATGGCGATTCAACCCTTTATTCTCTATGGGCTACTGAGGCTGTCTGTCCCCCTCGAAAGCATTCACGACATCGTCGGCTATCCCGTTATATCGACAACGGGGGGGCTAGAGTCTTTGTTCCGCTTTGTCGCATTGTTCAGCCTGCCTTCCTGGGCTCTCATTGGTGGCATCATTATTCTTTTCCACCGCAGCGCCAATCGCCTGCTCCTCTGGGCACTGTTTGGAGCAATCATCATCGTAACCTGGCATTGGCTAGTAGTGCGATTTGCTGCGACCGACAACCTGACCGAATTGTTTCTCGATGGCGGCAACTGGCAGTCAACCATTTGGCTTGCGTGCTGGTTTATTTGTTTCGCCACCACTTTGCTAACGACCTTGAAAATAATTAGTGGTAATAGCAAACACTGGCTTATTGCCCTGCTCGCTATCGCAATCTCCTTTCCTCTCAGCTACTGGCTTATTAGTCAGGCCCTGGAAATTGTCATTATCAAATATGGTCAGGTTTTCTCTGGGCTGCAGTTTTTACTCAGCCCCGACCGCGATCACCTCGTCGCCGAACAAAATATAATGTCGCGCTATTTCCTGGCTTATTTCACACTTTTGTTCGGCGCAAGCTGGCTTGGGCTTAGCGCGCTCTCCTGCCAATTTCATCGAGCTCAAACAACAAAAATTGACACCCAAACTGGGCAACTCAAAATATGACGCTGAGCTCTATAGTTACAGAACTCTATTATTAAAAAGCCAACAAACAGTTTTTCTAGCCCCGGCTGGTGGGACTCGGGAACCCTACCCACTGGCCAAGCCCCCTTGTTACAATGCTCAGCAACACATCTCAGCCGTTCATAGATGCAACAAGCGCCAATAAAACCATCCAACCGGGAAAGTGCATGTACTCAAAAGTTGTCAGAAACCTGCTCTTTCCTTTGCACGAAAAAATAATGCAGCGCCCCACGTTTAGCTTCGCGGCTAATCTGGAAAAAACCCAGTGGCTGTCTCGCGATGCTCTCGAACAACTGCAGCTCGACAAACTCAAAGCCCTACTTAACATCGCAGTGGCGCACTCACCCTGGCATGCCGAGCGTATTCATGACGCACAAATCCCTTTGGGCGCTAGCCAAACACCGACCTTTGCCGACCTCGCCCGCCTGCCCACCATGGATAAAAGCGAAGCCCAAAGCCATCGTGAGCAAATAGCCTGGCCCGGCGTACCCGGCGGTGGCAGCTTATACAACACCGGGGGATCAAGTGGCCAGCCGCTCATCTTCTACTACGGCAAAGAACGACAGGCATCCGATGCTGCAAACAGAATTCGCGCACGGCGCTGGTGGGGCGTCGATTTTGGTGAAAGAGAGGTATTCCTCTGGGGTGCCCCCGTTGAGCTGGCTAAAACCGATCGCATTAAACAGGTGCGCGATCGACTGATGAATCAACTGTTGCTCAATGCCTTTGAGATGTCCGCCAACAATATGGGGCTTTATGCCCGCGCTATCGAAAAATTCCAGCCGACCTGTATTTATGGCTACGCCAGCAGCTTAACCCTGTTTGCCAATTACTTAGCAACAAACGGAAAAACGCTGTACCTGCCGCAATTAAAAGCCGTCTGCACCACCGGCGAACCCCTCTACCCCAACCAACGCACCGCGATTAAACGCGCCTTTGGCGTACCGGTCGCTAATGAATATGGCAGCCGAGACGCCGGATTTATCGCCCACGAAAGCCCCGAGGGTCAAATGCTCGCCTCCAGCGAAACCATGATTCTCGAAATTCTCGATGCCAATGGCCAGGCCGTCGCCCCAGGGCAAACCGGTGAAGCGGTGATTACCGGCCTGCACTCCCAGGCCCAGCCCTTTATTCGCTATCGCACCGGCGACATGCTCAAAGCCAGCGCCGAACACTGCAAAGCCGGGCGCAGCTTACACGTCATTGACGAAGTGGTCGGTCGCTCCACCGATTTCATCATCGCCGCCGATGGCACCATCATGCACGCCCTGGCCGTGATTTATGTCTTGCGCGCCATTGACGGCATGGGTGAGTTCAAAATTATCCAGCACAGCACCACCGAACTCGAAGTACAGTTCGTGCCCGCCGATGAGTACGCTAACGATAGCCGCTGGCAACAAACGGCCGAACAGGCCATCACCACCCAACTCAAACAACGCCTGGGCCAAAGCACCGAAATTATTTTAAATAAAATGAATAGTATTCCGCCGGAGAAATCTGGCAAGCACCGTTATGTAGTCAGCCATGTGGCACTTCCCGATGGCTACACCGGCGAAGGCTAACTGAGCGATGAAAATTAGCGCCGTTATCCCCACCTACAACAACGCTGCCTTTATTACAGAGGCTATTGACAGCATTCTTGCGCAATCTCACCCGGTGGATGAAATCATCGTTGTCGACGATGGCTCGAGCGACCATAGCGAAACCCTGGTTAAAGCCATAGCCCAGAAGAGCGACAAGCTCACCTACATCAAACAACAAAACCAGGGCCCCTCCAGCGCCCGCAACCGGGGCATTGAGGCGGCCAGTGGCGACTGGATTGCCTTTCTCGACGCCGACGACCGCTGGCCAGCGGACAAGATTGCCCTGCAACTTGCCGCCCTTGAACGCGAACCCAGCCTGCAGCTCATCGCCGGCGACATGGCTGAAACCGACGAACAGGGTAATGTGCTGGTTGAATCGATGCTGGCAAAGCACCGGCTACTCGGCCAGTTTCAAACATTAAAAGGTCGAGCCCTCAATAATGCGCTCACCGCGCTGATCGAAAAGAACTTTATTCCCACCGGCACCGTGCTGGTCAAGCGAGACGCGCTCAACGAAGCTGCTTGCTTCAATCCCGACATTCGCTTTGGTGAAGACCTTGAACTGTGGGCCAAAATTGCCTGCCACCACCCCATCACCTGCCTGCCCCAGCGATTGATGTATCGCCGTCAACACGGTGCCAATGCCACGCAAAACACCGGCCCAATGCTCGAAGACCTGGTTAAAGTCATGGGCTCAATTGGCCAATACGGCGCAGAGCAACTGCGGCGGCAAGGTGTAAAACCCAGCACATTGCGCGCCTCTGCCCTCGCCGATCTGGGTTATTGGCATTTTAGCCAGGGCAACTACAGGCAGGCCCGCAACGTTTTTACATCCAGCTTAAAAGCGCACCTTAGCAAACGCGCACTTTTGTACGCCACGGCATGCCTGTTGCCAAAGACCTTGATTACAAGACTAAAAGTGCTGAAGCAACAAAACATCAGCACCGCCCAGTAAGCCCCCGAATAAAGCCATCGGTCACTGGTTTGTAAGAATCGGGAATGCAGGCTGCTAAAATATCGCCCAAAATAACGTTGGCACATGACTTAGTGCAGACAATCCCATAGAATTCCGCACAAGTCGTATTAATTCAAAAGCTTATCGCAGTCAATAGATGAGCATTGCACAACCACTAACAAGGAACCCGGGTACTCAATTAAACCCCGACAGTAATCGTAATAATGCCAAGTAACGCACCGAAAAAAATTCTCTACGTCGAAAATGGTATCGGCTACGGCGGCGCTATCATCTGCTTGCGGCATCTGGTGAGAAACCTCGACCGCACACGCTTTACCCCGATGGTCGTCACTGGTCGCACCGGCCCCCAATACCGGGAAATCGCCAACGAAGCCCAATGGCAACACATCCCCGACCGCCACATCGATATCGTCGGTGCCCACAGAAAAATAGACCCCATTGGCGGGATCGATAAAGTCCCCGGCCTGCGCTTCATTGTTAACCAGGTCTTAGCCCGCGCCGACGACCTGTTCAATTTCCTGCCCTTTTTTCTCCACCTACTGTACACAGCCTGGCGCTTTAAGGCCGACCTGATACACGCCAATAACGAACCCCTGTGCAATCGCGCCGCACTGTTAGTCGCAAAAGTCCTGCGCATCCCCAGTGTTTGCCATGTGCGTGGCCAGCAAGACGGCACCCGCCTGATGCAATGGGCATTTCGCCTACCCAATCATTTCACTCCCGTCTCGCACTGGGTGTCAAAAAACATCCAGGGTAAGCTCAATGTCGCCGCAGAAAAAATTAGCGTGATTTACGACGGACTCGAACTCGATGGCCTCAACCCCGCCATCAGCGGCGCGCCTTTCCGCGAACAGCACAACATTAGCGACAACGATTTTGCCGTTGGCCTCGTTGGCCTGCTCATCCCCTGGAAGGGGCAAGAAATATTTATCGACGCCGCAAAGGCTTTAAAAGACACGGCCCCCAATTTAAAAATGCTCATCATTGGCGGCACTCCCGACGACTGTACCCCCTACGAAACCATGCTCAAAAAACGCGTAATAGATGAAGGCCTGGATGACTGCATCATCTTCACCGGTCATGTCAGCGACATGCCAATGGTTTACAGTGGTCTCGACATTGTGGTCTCAGCCTCTACCGCCCCCGAACCCCTGGGTACAGTGGTAATAGAGTCCATGGCCATGGGCCGTCCCTTGATAGGCCCCGACCATGGTGGTGCGGCTGAAATGATCAGGCACGGAGAAACCGGCTTACTGTTCAAGGCAGGTAGTGCTACAGACCTCGCCAATAAGATTAGGTCTGTCTACGAAAACAAAAAGGTCGCCAAAACCCTTGGTGATACCGCACGCACGCATGCCATGGGCACCTTCGCCGTCAAGCAACATGTAAAATCAATTTGTGACGTATACGAAAAAATGGCTTAGCGTCAAACAGTGTAAGGGACAAACTAATGACCAAAATACTTATGACGATATCAGGCGGAGGATTCATGTGGCAATCCAATGCCGTGCTTCAATCCCTAATGGACGAATTCGATATCTCCATCATCGTCCCTTACGATACCGTTGGTATTATTGAAAAACTGAATCTCAACGAGAAGCCGGGCAAGGATAAAATCCATCATGTTCACTCTATCGGCACTGTTTCAAGCAATAATATAAAAGACGTTATAAAGCGCTTAATTGACACATATAAAGAGTGCAGAAGCATTTTGGCGACTACCAACCCTGACTATGTCATATGTGTAGCATCTTCAATCGCCGTCCCATTATTTATAGCGGCAAAACTAAAGAAAAAACAGACTATATACATCGACAGTATTACACGTGTTGAAAAGCCTTCATTAACAGGGAAAATCCTGGATCGCCTACACTTATGCAATAAGTTCTACGTTCAATGGCCAGAATTGGACGACAAGTATCGCAGTAGTATTTACAAAGGTACGATCATATGATTCTCGTGACAACAGGTAGCTCAGGACCCTTTGAGGATCTCATACGAGTGGTCGATAACGCCGTCTTCAAAAAAGAAATCAACGAACAGGTTATATGCCAAATTGGCAATGGCGATTACGTGCCAAAGAATTGCGAGCACTTCAAATTCAAAGAAAGTATCGATAGCTTAATCGACGAAGCCGATCTGGTTATAACACATGGCGGCACAGGCACGGTTACAGACCTTATTCGCAGGAAAAAGCGCTTTATTGCCGTTGCAAACACTCAACTTGCCGATAACCACCAGGTAGAGTTTTTATCCAAAATCGCCAGTATTTGTAACATTACCTGGACTGACAATCTTAATGAAATTGTCAGCCTGATTAAAAGCACAGAAAAACTCGAGCCACCCGTATTACAAACACCGTCATTGATTGATGACCTACGGACATATCTGAAAGGATAGGCAAGAAAAACTCATCTCCGATCAAGTCAAGAAAACCCATTAAAGACAAGCCCTTATGATATCTGTTGCTCGAAACCTATTTAACTATCGTGAGCTCATCCTGGCTCTCGCTAAAAAAAACATCGTCGTACGGTATAAGCAAGCCTACCTCGGACTATTATGGGCGGTGATAAAACCCGTCATGCTGATGTTGATCTTCACACTTGTCAAAAGCTTTGTTGGCATTGAAACAAATGACATCCCCTACCCCATCCTCACCTTCGCGGCATTAATGCCCTGGATATTTTTTCAGGAATCCGCTGCCGAGGGGGTTAATAGCATAACCAGTAACACCGCATTGATTAAAAAAATCTACTTCCCGAGAGAAGTATTCCCTCTCACCGCGATGGTCACCAAGCTGGTAGAGCTGGCGATTGGCTTTCTGATATTAGCGGCGCTAATGATCTACTACCAAATGCTACCCACCCTACAAGCCCTGTGGGTACCCCTCATTATTTTTTACACCATGCTAGTCGCGTTGACGATCAGCCTTTTCGGCTCTGCCCTCAACGTCTATTATCGCGATGTGGCCCAGGCATTGCCGGTACTACTATCCCTCGCCATGTACGCCTCGCCGGTGATATATCCATTGAGCCTGGTCAAAACCAAGCTGCTCGATGAGCAGGCGGCAGGAGAATGGTCAAACGCACTCTACACCCTTTACAACATCAACCCACTGGCAGGTATTATCGATAGCTTTCAGAGATGCCTGCTGCAAGGCCAGGCACCCGATTTCAACTCATTACTACCCGGCTTTATCGCCACCATAGTCTTATTACCCTTGAGCTATCTGTACTTTAAAAAAGCAGAAGATTGGTTCGCCGATATTATATAAAGCTGACGACACCTGAGATATACAATGGCCCCGATTATAGAAGTCAAACACCTGACCAAAGAATACAGCCTTGGCACACTCACCAGCGCCAAAGACACCCTGCGTCATACGCTGGCAAAATTACGCGGTAAAAACACCTGGCATAGAGAAAACTTTAAAGCCCTCGATGACATTAACTTTGCTGTCGAGAAAGGTGAGGTTATCGGTATTATTGGCCACAATGGCGCGGGCAAAAGTACCCTGCTTAAACACCTCGCTAATATTACAAAACCTACCCATGGCGAAGTTAGCGTTCGCGGTAGTGTCGCACCCCTTATTGAAGTAGGCGCTGGTATCAATCCGGAACTTACGGGTCGCGAAAACATCTTCCTTAACGGAGCCATTCTCGGCATTCCTAAAGCGACCATTCGCGATAAAGTCGACAGTATTATCGACTTTTCAGAACTCGGGAAATTTATTGATACACCTGTCAAGCGCTACAGTTCTGGCATGCAGGTAAAGCTAGGCTTCGCAATTGCCACCAGTATGGATGCTGAAATACTGATTATTGACGAAGTACTCGCTGTCGGCGATCTGGCCTTCCAGAGAAAGTGCTTTAATCGAATGGAAGAGCTTATTCATCAACAGGGCCGCACAGTATTACTGGTGAGCCACAATATTCGCCAGGTTGAAAGAATGTGTAGCCGAGTCATACTGTTAAATCAGGGCCAAATTATTGCGGATGGCGACTCCCATTCAACCTGCGACCAATTTTACCAACTCAACAACAAAACAATCAGTGGCCAACAAGACAACTCAACTGCTCGAATCACCTCATCCGGCGAGGTCAACATTGAACAGGTTGATATACTCGATGAAAACGATGAGCCGAGCGAGTCAATCATAGAGGGTAGCACTCTCAAAATTCGCATTCGCTTTACATCAGAGAAAAAGCTTACACAGCCTGAGTTTCATATTGGCACCCACACTACAGATTTTATATATTTAACCGGTGAGTCCACCGCCCTATTAAAGAAAGACTTTTCATTCCCTGCGGGCACCCACGAAATTGAGCAGCACATTCCCAACTACCCATTGGTACCCGGTTCATACGGGATTAGGGTAGCTGTTATCGACCAACAAGGCCGGGTATTATTTCATGGTGAAAGCCTGAAATTTTTTAATGTGACTGCGAAAACTGACAACGCACCCTTACAAGATGAACTTCGCCTGATAGCAACAAATGTTGCCTGGAAAGGCATGCCTTCATCATAGCGACCAAAATTCTCTTTATCGCCATCAACCAGGATAGTTGAAAAACACCCGGCAGCGCCTCTCCTGCCGTCAAAAAAACTATCTAAATTACAGCGTAACCGTTATTAATAAAGGGCCTCAGGGCGACCCCATTACCGCAACAAATAATCAAGCCACCAGCACCAGGTCTTGCAAAGGGAATAACACTGAACTAAAGCAGTGCTAGAACAACAAGCTGCTTATTGAATACCAAACACCAAATAACAGTAGATCCCAATGTTGAAAAAATGAGCACCCAACAAAAAGAATCAAACATACCCGCCCACACGAATAAAAGTGTTGCTGTTTTTTCACTCAACCCGACGACTCATGCCTGTCCAATAATAAGGATTATTAGCCCACTCACTGAGAATAACTGGGCCATCTCTTGGTGCGCAGAATACATTAATTCAGCATGGCACTTTAATATTGATCATGCAAAGACAGTCGACCTTATTATTATTCAGCGACATTTTCCGGCGCCTTTTACTGCAGAAACCATCAAAAAATTATTGAAACTAAATATCCCTATTATTTACGAAACAGACGATTTATTTTTTGATATCCCTCGCAAGCACACAAGCCATAAGAATCTCAAAAAGTGCAAACCTTATATCAAGTGGGTTGTAAAATCAGCCGACCAGATAGTCACATCTACTGACATTCTAAAAACATCACTTTGCAAGCACACAACGAAGCCCATACATGTTCTTAAAAACACCATAGACTTTAAATTATTTTCATCATCACCAAAGATGAAACGTAACTCTTTCAACATACTGATTGCCGGTACTTCAACACATCAATCTGACTGGGATATTATCAAGGCTCCGCTTTTAGAAGTTTTAAAAAAACATCAAGGTAAGGTACGGGCAATATTTTTTGGCCATTTACCCCGTGCTTTCCAGAACAACCCTGCAGTAGATCTGATTGATTTTCAGGGTGACTATAAACAGTATGCGAATACACTCAAAAGACTATCAATACAAGCGGCTCTAGTACCACTTGAGAAAACTGCGTTTAATGACTGCAAAAGCAATATAAAATGGCTTGAGTATTCATCAGCTGGCATTCCAGGAATATATAGTAATTCAACGCCGTACAACTCTTGTATAGAAAACGGCAAAACCGGGTTATTAGCTGACAACACAAAAACAGCATGGCTTCAAGCAATCGAAAGTTTAATCAACAACCCAGAATACGCAATTGAGCTAGCGACACACTCGCAAGCCATTGTGCGCAATGGCTATACTATAGACAACTTACCAAAAAATTATTTTTCATTGTTTGACAATCTTATTGGCAAAGGCCACAAGTCGACAGTAATTAGCGAATTATCAATAACTCCAACCCTTATCAAAGAGAAAATGTTATCTAAATTTTCAGTTTTTTTGAACAAACATTTTCTTTGGCGACTAAAATCGCACCGCAAGCTATAGGACAAACCCTTGGAAATAAAAAGACAAAAATCCGTTCTCTGCATGACCACCTACAACAGAATTGACTGTGCAAGAATCAACCAGGAAATCATCAAGCTCAACTATAAGCATCCTTTCAAAGTAGTGCATACATGCTCCAGTGATAATTATGAGAAATATATTGAAGACGCCTATTTACAATGCACACCAAAGAACCTGCAGAACGGGGCCTCGGACCTGCTAAAACAGTCAATCAAGCTTGCCATGGACACGTATTCACCAGAATACATCGTACACCTTGAGGGTGATACCTGGATTATGGATGAAAATATCATTTATGACTTAATTGCAGAAATGGACAATAACAAAGACCTAATGATTGCCACCTCTGCATGGGATGAAGACTTACTGGAATTTCAATATCTTAAAAACCCAGGTATTAAACTTGAACTAGAACGCGTGTACGCAAACATCGCACGCAGTTTCGGAAAAGACTATAAATTGGCTTGCAGGGATAGTCTCGCTACACAAATTTTTGTCATTCGCACCACGCCTGAAATGCTCAACTGTTTTCTAGAACTTGAACCGATACCAGGTATCGACCTTGAGCAAGCCCTCTATAAAAAATTCATGCAGTCTTACGGCGAAGAAAACATACTTCGCATTAAAGACCGCGAACCCATCCACCCTCACAACCGTTATGTCACTGAAAAGCTTTCACTTTACTCCCAGCATTGGCCTGCTCGCGGAACAGCCAATGATGACAGAGAAGCAACACACCCTCGCTATATTTCACCTGATTCTGATGGCAAACGGGAAACGCTAGAACACTTTACATCAGTAAGAAAAGGCAAATATATACAAAAACTACTCAACACAAGCTCCTTTGACTACTACAATTTTGGTGCTTCGCGTACATGAGAAGGTTACCAACACCCCACAGATGGCATTCGATGGATTTTGTTTGACATGACCTCGACTACTTTAACAGCGCTATTTTCTCCCCCTGGCACACCAAGCTCCACGTACAGCCAGGCTGAGTGCACACGCTCACATTACAAAACCCAACAAGCCGAATTCACCCTTGATCAGTTTACACCCTCGGCCCAATGCCTCTTTATCCGTCTTTCTAAGCCCGGCACCTTTAATATCCACTGTGATCAAGCTTATGCCTTCACGCAGCTTGAGGCCGGCGGCTATATAGGGATTCCGGATGATCCCCTTGCTCCCGTTTACTGGGTACCCAGACCAGCCACTGTTCGCACTATTAATAGTGACCAGAGTATTACCCATGAGACGGCGGCGCTTATTTCTGGCCTCACCCTGCGAGATGGCGACAGCAGCTTACAACTGCTGTGCCCTGAAAACGCCAAGCTTGATTTGGGTATTTGGAAGTTCACTGCCAAAAGCCTGGCTCAGCAGTTACGCGCTTTATCGGCCACCGAGCAGCAGGGCTCTTTTCTTTGGGGCTCCCATGGCTGTATCAAGAAGCCTGGCGATCTGTATCGCCATTTAATCAATGGTGGCGTTTACGATTTGCGGTTTTCCTGGCCACACAATAAGAAATGCTTTTCAGAAAACGAGGCCCACGCCTTATACACGGCTTATTCAGGCCTTGAGCAAGCGACGGGGAAAACCCTTTACCGTTTTTTTCAACAGCAAATTGTTCTCTCTGTGATACAGCGCCAGGCGGAAGATGGCGCCTGGTACCACGGCATGTGGACGGATGAAACGGAGTGCCATTATCGTCTGCACACCAGTGCATTGCACCTGTTGATGGATGAGTTTGATCGTACAGCTTGCCAGCAGGTCAAAATGGCCCTTGAAAAGGGGGTCGCCTTTCTTGCCCAAACCCACGACCCGCTCGATTGTGGCATCTGGTTTTTACACGATTCCCTCGAACTAACAGGTGAGGCTATGGATAGTGGCCCTTTCCAATGGATAAAAAGCAGAACGCTGGGCAAACGCCCCTCCAATATGCTGGTGCTTAATACCCACCTCGACACCGCCATTGCGATCAATCGCTACCAGGGGATAACGGGCGACCGGCAATATTCAGAATTAATACAATCTGCCTTAGACTCCACACGCACTGTCCTTGCCCTGCAGCCCGCCAATTGGCTTTATAAACCCTTGTTTTGGGCAATAAACCTAACCCTGCTACCCACCGATAAAGCCCGCCAGCTGGCCGCACCGGTGAGAGCCATTAAGCGTATCGCTGCTAATTATTTGATCAAAAAACTGCCCGATATTAAGGCGCGCTTCCCCCGACTTGTCATGCCCAATGGCTATATTGACCGCGAGCTATCACTCCGCACCTGGGCTGTTGATTATCAAACAATTAATTTAATGGATTTAGCACGCTATGCTCGGGCATTTCCCGGTGAATTGCAGGATGAAATTCTCGATAAGGCAATGGCCTTTACTCACGATAGTGGACTTATTCAGCGCTATCGCGAGCTAGCCCCGGGCAAGCGTTATGCCACGGGCTTTTGGGTCGAAGCCCTCTATCACCGTTGCCTGGCAAAAGATGATGTAAAATACCGCCAGTGGCTAGCGGAAGCGATGCTGGAATGCCACGATCTTGGGTTTGGTATGGCCCCGTCTTTACTGGGCACCAATAGTGAAGCCATACCCTTTACCCAGCAATGCCCTTACCCGGTGCCCGCCAATAAAGAGCTCAATATTGCGGTCCTCGCTCAGCCACAGGGTTTTGAACTTTTAATCGTCAATCACAGCCAGGACACTATCGACGTCCACTGGGAAAGGAAACCTGAGTTACTCATGAACTGGCGTGATAGCAAGCAACAGCCTCTTAGCGATGTAGCACTGCAAATTCCCCCGCGCCAGTGGGTACTGGGCACAGGGTATTAACGTATGTCTCTCCCTCATATCGGCATAGTATCACCGGAGTTTCCCCCCGATATCGGTGGCGTTGAAAACTACGCCCTCGGCTATGCCCAGGCCCTTGCTGCTTTGGGTTACCCGGTGACGGTGTTTACCCGAGAGCACGCCAGCGGAGAGGCATCACTGCCCGGTGTGCGCATTCGACCTGAATTAAAACTGCGCCGCGCGCTCGACCGCCCACTGCTCGATGACCCATCGATCGATGCCTGGCATGCCATGAATGCCACCTATGCCTGGATTGCAGAAGAAAGCCACAAGCCTGTCGTGGTCTCGGTACACGGCAATGATTTTCTCGGCCCCTATTGCCCCATCATGGCCCCAGCCCTCTACCGCCTAGGCCCACTTTGGCGCTGGGAAAAACCCCTACGGCGCTTTGAAAAATTATTTGATGGCTATTGGAAAAACACCACCGCAAAGAAGCTGCAACACTGGCTACCCAAAGCTGATTTAATTTTGACCAATAGTCTCTATACCGAGAAGGTATTACTGGAACAGAACCCCGGCTGCCGAGGTAAAACACTGCCAGCACTGGTCGGCGTTGATCCCTTTTTCCTTGAAGCGCCCCTGAACAGCCTGGATCAACAAGGCCCCGTGCGTCTAATCAGTATCACCCGCCTGGCCGAACCACGAAAAAACATTCACAAGGTACTGGAAGCACTCGCTACGCTACAGGTGGATTACGACTTTCACTACACGGTGATCGGTGATGGCTACGCCAAAAAAGAACTGCTAGCCCTTGCCGAAAAACTCGGACTTGCCGATAGAGTCGATTTTACCGGCAGCCTGTCGCGACAGGCACTACGTCAACAGCTCGCCGAATCCCAGCTCTTCGTTTTAACATCGTCGGTACTGCCCACTAGCCACGAGGGTTTTGGCCTGGTTTATCTTGAAGCCGCCGCCTGTGGCGTACCCTCGCTAGCGGTTGAACAAGCAGGGGCAGCAGAAGCCGTAATGCCAGGTGTCAGTGGTTTTTTTGTCGCAACAGCCGATACAATAGCTATTACCGAGGCGCTGCGGGAGTTTATCAGCGGCAAGCAGACGTTTAAGCGTACGCAATGCCGACAATTTGCCGAGCAATTCACCTGGGCAAGTGTCGTTAAAAAAGCCCTGCCCATTTACAATCAAGCCCGCACATAGAGCCCCCTGCCTGGATATGGACGCTAACAAAGACAGTCGCAATAGCGGCCCAATACCGGAACAGGGCACACCGCTTATCTCTGTGATAATGCCCTGCTACAACGCCGCCACTTATTTACAAGAGGCGGTTGCCAGTGTTTTTAAGCAAAGCATTAAAGGTGTTGAGCTGATTGTTATTGACGATGGCTCCACCGATCAGTCCTTGCAACTGTTAAGCACATTGCAGAAAAGTCATTCGCAACTCACCGTTCTACAGCAAGCGAATAGCGGCCCCTACCCGGCTCGCAACCGGGGATTGAAAGTCGCGCGGGGGCAATATATCGCCTTTCTCGATGCCGATGACTATTGGGCAGAAGACTGTCTCGAAAAGCTTTACGCTGCTTTGAGCGCAGCGAATGCAGACCTCAGCTATTGCGGCTGGCAAAACATTGTGGCAGCAGGCGACAACGGTGCCCCCCATGTACCACCGGCCTATGAAAAGGAAGATATGTTCCAGCACTTCCTGCAGGGTTGCCCCTGGCCAATTCATGCGGCACTGGTAAAACGCACACTTGTCGACCAGGCTGGTGGTTTTTCGACACGCTGCTTTAGCTCAATGGACTATGACTTTTGGCTTCGCCTGTCGGCCCTTAGCCAAAACATTGTTCGGGTACCCGAGGTACTGGCATTTTATCGCTGGCACGACCAGGGGCAGATATCCGCCACAAAATGGCGACAGGTATTGGATGCACGATCAGTTAGAAAAGAGTTTATCGCCGCAAACCCTGAGCTGGTCGACCACTTATCAGCAGACACACTAAGTCGCCTGATTAACGAAGCACTGACCCGACAAGCTTATGAGGCCTTTTGGAAACGAGATCTTGTTTCTGCCCAGAAGCTTTTTAGAACCATCCTCAAAGAAGGTCTTTGGGAGAGGAATGATTTGAAATACATTATTCCAAGCCTATTACCATTATCATTATTTCAACGGCTCGTAGGGCATCGGTGAGTTTATTATGAGTCGCTTTAGCATTTTAATGTACCACATGATCAGCTCAGCAAAGACAGCGGAGGAAGCCAGGTATGCCTGCCCACCCGAGCAGTTCGAACAGCATCTAGGCTATCTTAAAAGTTCAAATCACACACCCGTTAGCTTGCAACAGATCGATGCACACCTACTGTTAGGCGCAAGCCTGCCTGAAAATGCCGTAGCAATAACACTTGATGATGGCTTCGAAGACAACTATACAAACGCCTATCCCCTGCTAAAGAAGTACGATATGCCCGCCACCATCTTCCTCACCAGCGGGCTTATGGGCGCAACAAATCAATGGATGAGCAAGCGGGGTTTTCCCGAACGAAAAATGCTCAATTGGCAACAAATTGCGGAAATGAATCGGCACAAAATCAGCTTTGGTGCCCACACCGTTTCACACCCAAAACTGTCTGAAATAGATGCAGAAGCCAGCACAAAAGAAATACGCCAATCAAAGCAGACGATTGAAGAGCAACTAGAGACCCCTTGCCTCCACTTTGCTTATCCCTATGGCCTGTTCACCGAACAGACGTCTAACATTGTTGGCGATGCCGGGTTTACACTCGCCTGCTCAACCCGCTCCGGCTTTAATAATCGAGAACGTAACCCTCTGCTTTTACACCGCATTGAAGTCTACGGAAACGACCCCGTATGGAAGTTAAAGCAGAAAATGACTTACGGCCTCAATGATGCATCCCTGTTTTTTCCTCTTAAGTACTATGCAACGCGAGCCTTGCAGAAGATTGGCCTTTAACTATGGATATTAGTATTGTCATTTGTTCCTACAACCGCGCCCCTAATCTGCCAGAGTGCTTTGAGCACCTCTTAAAACAGGTGAATTGCGAAGATATCACCTGGGAAATCATTCTTGTCGATAACAATTCGTCGGATGATACACGTGTAGTAGCCGAGCAGTTTGCTACCGACACGCCTCTGAATATCAACTATAGCTTTGAAGGCCAGCAGGGCCTATCCCACGCGCGAAATAACGGCATTGCACTCGCAACAGGCAAATGGGTTGCCTTTATTGACGATGATATTCGCGTCTGTAATATCTGGCTGAAAACCCTTTACGATGTATTCGTAGAGCATGATTGCGACGCTGTAGGTGGGCGCATTCACATTGAGAGCCCCCAGTCATTACCCCGCTGGATTAGTTCGGACATGTACGGTTTTCTCGGCCACCAGGATTTTGGCCCCAGGCCGCACAAAATGGATGGCATTATCGAATCACCCTTTGGCGGCAATATGGCGGTGCATCGTAGAGTATTTGATAAAATAGGTATGTTCGACACCACCATGGGCCGATCGGGCGAAGGCAACACCAAGCAAGAATTGTTCAAGGGTGAAGAAACCGATTTTTTTGAACGACTGGCAAATAATCAGGGCAGCTTTTTCTATCATCCAGACTTGCTGGTATTACATAAAATACTACCCTACCAGCTCAAGATGAGGTTCTTTTTAACTCTGCATAACAATTCGGGCATTATGAAAGCGACCAGTGATAACACGGTCTATACAAAAACACTCTTCGGCGTACCTCCTTTTGTATTTCCTCAATTATTACGCGCCATCGGAAAATATATTGGAAAATCTATAAGCAAAGGGCCTAACAATACCTTTCGTCTACTAATGAACATTGCTTATTTTTCTGGAATGATTACAAGCTACCACACCATAAATAAGCACAAAGAGCACTAACGACACTATGACCAATTCTTTTGACCGACCAATTTTTATAGTTGGCGCACCGCGCTCTGGTACAACCTTATTCCAGTACATGCTGCGCTCACACCCTAATATTTCTCTCCCCACGGGCGAGTCCCACTTCTTTATCCCGCTTTTGAGAAACGCAGAATCATTCGGCGACCTTAGTGAAAAGCAGAATATACGCAAGGTATTAGAAGCCATGTATCAGCAAAGTGCCGACTTCCTCGATACAGACTTACATGGCATATCCTTCGATATCGACAGGCTTACAGAAGAATTTTACACAGAGAAAAGAACGAGCATTAAACAAATTTTCGCGGGAATTTTTGAAAAGAATGCCGCGGGTGAAAACAAGCAGCGCTGGGGTGACAAAACGCCCTATTACGTACTACATATGAAAACCATTCTCGAAATATTTCCCGGGGCACAGTTTATACATATTATTAGAGACGGTAGGGACTGTGCGCTTTCAATGTTCAACAGAAAACATGATTTTGGCGTCTACAATACTTTTTTCGCGGCCAAATACTGGGAGATCTATATCGAACTCGGCCGTGAAATGGGCGCAAAGCTTGGGCCGAGTGTTTATAAAGAGATCCGTTATGAAGACCTGCTTAAGACACCTCAAGATGTCGTCAAAGGCGTCTGCGAATTTCTCAACGAACCCTACAGCGACTCACTTATTAATTTTAAGAAATCTGGCGAGGCAGGAAAAACGCCTTTGTTGCAAAAGCCAATATCAGGCGACAACGCAGAAAAATGGCGCACTGCCATGTCGCAAGGGCAAATATCTATTTTTGAAAGAGCTGTCGGCGACACACTTGAAAGCACTGGCTACCCAACAACGGGCGACACAAAACCCTTACCACTGCCAACAAAAGCTTTCTGGCACTTACATAACCGACTGAATAGACTTTATTATCGTTTGACTAAGTAACCACAAACCGAAACCAGGTCGCACAGTAGATAAGGGCCTGAGAAAACAGATCAGCAAGTAATCGCTTCATCATACTTCGCAGGCCACGTAATATGAAAACCTTAGCAAACACTTTAGGCATAATTTTAGCGCTAATTTTATGTTCTTCTTCATGGGCTGAGTACGCCATTTCAGCCTCTGAATTAAAATTAATGCCATCTTTTTGCAAAGGCTTGTCACCACCAAATTTTCAAGCTGACGCCAAGCACCTGCGCCGCCAGGTTCACGTACCCGGGCAACATACTCAACATTTCTGCCATGGTATGAAAGCCCTGGTAAGAGCCGATCGCGCTGAGCTAAAAAAGAAGGGGGGTGGAAGACCGCTGTACAACACCGCTATTCTGGAATTTGAATATGTTCAATCACATTCAGAAAAAATGCATGCTTTGATTCCAAGCTGCAGCCTTTATAAAGCCGTTGCTTTCAGCGGCCTCAACAACACAGGCGAGGCGATAAAGTCCTATAATAAAGCCATTAGTCTAAAACGAAAATATCCAAAGGCTTATGCAAAGCTTGCTGATTACTACATCAAGCTGAATCAACAACAGAGTGCACTTAATACGGTAAAAACTGGACTCAAATACTCGCCAAAAAGCAAGTCACTGCTTAGGCGCTTAAAAAAATATACCGATGGTGGCAACACCCCCTAGAGCCAATCAAAATTTAAGACCCTTTCATATGTCAACATCCAGGCTTACCATCGTTATCTGCACTCATAATAGATCTGCTCTATTGATGCATGCTATCGCCTCTATCAATGCAAGTATTCGCCCCAGTGATTGTAAGCTAAGCATTTTGGTCGTCGCCAATGCATGTAGCGATACCACAGTGGCAGAGCTTGAGGGCTATATCAATCACCCGGCAGAAAACTCTATTCCTTTGGTTTATTTAGAAGAGCCACAAGCTGGTAAGTCATTCGCCCTCAATCTTGCTCTTCGCAATATTGAAGAGGGCTTTGCATGCTTTATCGATGATGACCATCGCCTCGACTCTCATTTTCTTGTCGGTATAAGCACCGCTTTACGTTCTCACCCCGATTGCGAATTTTTTTGCGGCAGAATTATTCCCGACTGGACAGGCGATGAACCAGACTGGTTACACGCTACTGGGCAATATCAAATTTACCCCTTACCCGTGCCTCACTACGATCCAGGCCACCAAAGTAGAAGCCTCACACAGAATGATGATCTTCCCGGTGGCGGTGATTTGGTGATAAAAACGGATTTACTCCATCGTATTGGTGATTTTTCCATCAAGCTCGGCCCCCAGGGACATAACCTAATGGGTGGCGAAGACAGTGAATATGTAAAACGTATATTAAACAGCGGGGCAACTTTGATTTATTCCCCCGATATCACCCAATATCATTATGTCGACCCGGCTCGACTAAGACTGCACTACCTCATTACCTTAAGCTTCCAGCGCAGCCGTGCAATTACCCTCGTCAACAACCCACAACGTGCGCCCATACCTCGTTATATATGGCGAAAACTGTTTAACTACTCAACAAATATCCTGTTTAGTCTGTCTTTACAAAAAAAGCGATTTTACCTTATGCGCTTTGCCGCGACCTTAGGCGAAGCTGCTGGTTTTACTAGCTCTTCAAATGACTAAAAAAAACAAGGTGAGGTTTTGTGTAGCATTCAGTTTCAACATCACGACAACAAGGATCTAATTGGCAAATAGATGAGCACAATCCAGAGTATTACCCTAGCAGCCCTATCCTCTTTTTTCTTAGCTGCCATGGCTACAGGCTACTTACTGTTTGTCTCGATAAAACATCACACTCGCACTGGCCCCAAAGTTAAAGAGACGCTTGAACTGCATTATAGGTCTCATGTTTTCTCCACCTTATTCCGTTTAAGTAGCTACAGTACGGCCATTATATTTAGCCTGAGTTTTTTTGGTGCGCTTGTTTATCTTGCCACTTCCTTGCTACTTAACTTTAGCTATGGCTGGCTGCAGGCAGTGCTATCGGGCAGTATTTTCACGGCCATGGTGATGACTTACCTTTTTTGCTACCACCTGCTTCATACACCCAGCCTGCTACTCGCGTCGGCGCAGTTCCGCTTTTCACGACTTCACCCTTTGTGGGAGATACTGAGCCCTGGCCTGCTAAAATCGATTAAATTACTTACCCTGTGTTCAATTGCGCTGGTATTAGTTTCGGGGCATATACGCTTTTTCCCAACAGTGCACTTAAAACTCTGGGTTCTTCTCGATGTTTTCGTCATTATGGCTGCTGCACTTTGGCTCTGGGCTCAGCGGCTTTTACCCTTGCCGCCACAGAGTCACACGGCCAGAGCTGGCCAGCAGTCGGGCAGCCCTAACATTGTAATGATTGGCACGGATACATTACGTGCTGACCGGCTCGGCGTGTCGGGCTACCACCGCGATTTAAGCCCCAACATTGACCAGCTCGTCAACAAGTCGACCTACCTCAAAAACTGCTATACACCCCTTGCCCGCACCGCGCCAAGCCTGACATCCCTGTTAACCGGCTGCTGGCCCCATAGACACAGGATTAGAAGCAACTTCCCAGCTGCTGACGAATTGACCCTTCCCGTCTCCAATATGGTGGATACACTTAATAGTGCTGGCTATGAAACAGCCGCTATCGGCGATTGGGCTGGAGCCGACCTTGGCAAGATCAACTTCGGGTTTAAGGTTAAACAACTCCCCGATGACCAGTGGAATATCAAATATCTTATTCGGCAAGGCCCGGCAACCTTCCGCTTGTTTCTTAGCCTTTTCGCTCATAACCGACTAGGACGAAAACTCCTGCCTGAAATTTACTATCTTGCGGGCGTACCATTATCACGACAAACGGGAGAGGAGTGCCGTCAACTGATCAGCCAATATGCCGGCCAGCAGTCGCCTTTCTTTATTAACTATTTCTCCGCCGCCACTCATGTACCCTTCGGCTCTGACTACCCCTATTACCAGCTCTATACCGATCCCGAATACCAGGGTGAGTCGCAGTTTATAATGACCAGCGTGAGTACACCCGAGGAAATCATTGCCAGTCAGGAAAAGGGGGAAGAGTACTTCGATCTACCGCAAATTAACGCCCTTTACGATGGTTGTATTAAGCAATTCGATGATGAAGTGGGGAAAATACTCAGCCACCTTAAACACTGTGGACTTGAAGAAAATACCATTGTGGTGATTTACAGCGACCACGGGGCTGATTTTTTTGAAAATGGCTGCTGGGGCCAAGGCAATACCCTGATGGGTGATGACCCAAGTAATAGAGTCCCTCTCATCATTTACGACCCTGCTAAACCGGCTGCCCAGGTTATTAACAGCACCACACGGCTAATCGATATTGCGCCGACTCTTTTAGATATCGCTGGCGTGCCTCTACCCGATGATATGGACGGCACAAGTCTGGTGGATAACATCACTAATGCGGGCAAGGCAATCGAGCTCCTTTCTTATCAGGAAAGCGGTGTGTGGTTATCAAATATCCCCGGAATGCGTAAGGATCATCTGACTTACCCCAATATACTCGACATACTCGACATCCCTGACAAAAGTCGTGGCATGCTCAGTTTTAAAGACGAGTATATTGACACCATCATTGAGTCTAAAGACCGCTGTATTCGCGATCAGGAGTGGAAGTTAGTTTATCAGCCCACTGTGACAGGCGTGGATTACCTACTCTTCGATATGCTCAAAGATCCCCAGTGCTGCAATGATGTAAAATCACAAAACCCCGATGTTTTTAGCCACTACCGCAAGCTGCTCGACGCCTGGATTGCTCAAGATCCTCTAATGCCAGATATCGACCAGCAGCAAAGAACTCGTGCTTAACGTCTTAACCATCATTTCCGAGCTTTGTAAATAATGCGTGATATTGCGGTATTACTTTTTCTTCTATTTTGTATTGGCGGTGCTTTTTACCGGCCCTGGCTCGGCGTGCTTGCCCTCGCCATTTTCAGCTACCTCAACCCTCATGCCTTCGCATGGGGGGCCGTGCGCGGCTTACCCGCTTTTCAGGTGCTTTTTTTAGTCGTGGCAATTTCCACCCTCATGACCAAAGATCGCCAGGCTTTACCCAAAGACTGGCGCATCCCCGTTTTCTTTATGCTCTGGTTCTATTTTTTACTGACTACCACCCAGGCCTATTTTCCCGCTGCCGCCTGGTCAAAATTTTGGTTTGTCAGCAAGATATTTATCCCCCTGATTTTTACATTAATATTGATTAACACACGGGAAAAACTATTTTATCTCATCATTACCATAGCCTGCTCTATTGGACTTGTCGCCGTAAAAGGCGGTCTTTTTGCAGTACTCACAGGCTTTTCACACCGTGTTTATGGGCCGCCTGCCACTCAATTTTATGAAAACAATGCCTTCGCCATCGCTGTTTTAATCGCCATACCCATGCTCTTACTCTGGTTGCGTGAAACCACTAATCACAGAGTGCGACTTGGCATTTACGTCGCCATTCCCCTGATGTTTGCCGCAGCACTTTCCTCCTGGTCAAGAGGCGCCTTCCTAACGATGGGAGTGTTGGCATTCCTGCTTATTTGGCACAGCAAACGCAAATTCCTGGTTGTCCCTCTATTCGCAGTAGGTGCCTTTTTCGCAATTGATTTCCTGCCACAGGAGTGGTTTGGACGCATGGAAACGCTTGAGACTTATCAGCAAGATGCCTCTGCAATGGGACGGATTCGCGCCTGGACAGATGGTTGGCACCATACTCTACAACATCCATTTAGAGGCTCAGGCTTTGAAGGATGGCGCTGGGTTACAGAACGAGACTGGCATAGTTCCTATGTGGAAATGTTTGCCGAGCATGGCTTTGTTGCCTTTGGCCTGTGGTTTTCACTAATCATTGGCACCCTTAAGAGTCTTACAAGCCTTCCCAAAAAAGTGCAGGGGGTAGATGGTATGGAGTGGGTGCATAACTACTGCTACATGCTACGCCTCTCTTTAATTGCCTATTGTGTCGGCACACTGTTTCTCGGATTATCGTACTGGGATCTTCTCTACCATCTTATTTTTATTGCTGTGCTTGTTAAGCAATTTGCATTGAAAGAGCTAGAAGAAAAAGGCGGTTCTATTGACGCCTCAAAATCTGGGCAGAGAGCAAGCTTTAATAGGTTCAATAGACGAGTATGAGCCGCAATCACAAGGGCTTTCCTGAGGCTTTATTTAGTAAAACCGAGTAATTCACCACGGCCAATGGTATTTATTTCTCAAGCTATCAACACGCTCAATCTATTCGCTCGTATTAAGCCTTGCCACTTTCGCCACCACCGCAAACTGCAAAAAGCGAATATCACTCAACAGACCGAAGCTCAACAGGCTAAGTATTCTGATTTTTCTTTTGCGGCTACCATGAATACCCTTGAGCTGAACAATAGAAAGCCCAGCATCTTCAAACATATCTCTGATCGATTCGCAGGTAAAAAAACGCAAATGGGTTCGATCTAAAATACCTGAATCAACGTAGCGCCATTGTTTCTTGAAGATCAATTGATACAGGTTTTTGAAATACCTGACGTTGGGAATGGAGGCTACCACTACGCCACCAGGTTTTAGCTTGTTTTTTGCCTTTGCTAAAAACAGGAAGGGGTCGACGAGATGCTCAAGGCTGTCATTAAAAACCATCACATCAAAATAACTATCGGGCAGCTCATCAACTAAGTGCTCTGCATTGCCAATAAAGACTTTATCGAGTGTTTGCCGTGCAGTTTCACCCGATGGCGGGTGAATTTCCAGGCCCCAATATTCTTCTGCTTTGCCCTGAGCTTTAAGCGCTGCGCCAAAGGCGCCATCACCACAGCCCACTTCTATAGCCGTTTTTATTCCCTCGGGGATAAAGGGCAGCATTTCATCGCGAGCCGCTCGGTAATATTTCTGAGCAACTTCTGCTTTACTTTTCCTGCGCTTTTTACTCAATGAAAGACACCTGCGTTAGCTAATTTTTATCGATACGCAGTATAAAGCCTTCACCGATTCCTACAATAACAAACCGCGAATATCACTCAACAGAGCCACTAACTCCGTCATATAGCGCCCGGCATCACCACCGTTCACCACCCGATGGTCATAGGAGAGGGAAAGCGGCAGCATATTGCGCGGTACGAATTCACTGCCGTTCCACTGAGGTTTGATCTGAGCTTTTGAGACACCCAGTATCGCTACCTGGGGAGTATTGACGATAGGTGTAAAGCCCTGCCCGCCCATAGCACCGAGGCTTGAAACGGTAAAACAGCCCCCCTGCATCTCATTGACGGTTAACTTACCGTCGCGGGCTTTTGCCGCCAGCAATGCTATTTCCTCAGCCAGCTGCCACAGGCTTTTTTGATCGACGTCTCTAATCACCGGCACCAACAAGCCTCGCGGTGTATCGACGGCCATGCCGATATGCAGATAGTGTTTTTGAGTATAGTTGGCGCCGTCACTGTGAATGGAGCGGTTCAAAACGGGATTATGGGCCAGTGCCAGCGCACAGGCTTTGAGAATAAAAGCGACCGGTGTCAGCTTCACCTGGCGGGCTTCGCCCTCCGCTTTAAGCGATTTTCTAAAGCTTTCCAGCTCGCTAATATCGGCATCATCAAACTGGGTAACGTGGGGCACGTTGAGCCAGCTGCGGTGCATATTAGTGGCGATGAGCTTTTCAACCTTACTCATGGCCACGACATCGCAAGCACCAAATTGGCTAAAGTCGGTATCGGGGACGGCGGGAATACCCGAGCCGCTAGTCACGGAGGATGCCGAACCACGCTGGGCAAGCGTTTGTTTTACGTAGGCCTGAATATCTTCTTTGAGAATACGCCCCCGAGGGCCACTACCTTTCACATTAACAAAATCGACACCCATCTCACGGGCCAGTTTTCGCACTAGCGGGCCGGCGTAGACTGACGTTTCTCCGTCTTCAGCAGAAGTCATAGGAGGCGGCGTTTCAACATTCGCTGCTGCAGTTTTCTGAGGAGAAGGGGTTTCAGCCGCTACTGGTGTCACTTCCAGGGTTAATGGCACAGGCCCCGGGCTTGCCGGCTCCTCCTCTGCGGCAAGCCCAGTGGCCTTTGATTTCTCAACCCCTTGTTCCGCCTCTACAGAAGTATCACTGCCTTCGACAACGTCCAGCTCAACCAGCGGCACCCCCTCCACTGTAATTTTGTCGCCTTCTTTCACCAGCAGCTTTAGTACTTTACCGGCGAGCGGTGCGGGAATTTCCATCGTCGCCTTGTCGGACTCCAGCACCACCAGGGTCTGCTCAACGTCGATGTTATCGCCAACGGCGACAGAAACCTCGATAACTTCAACCTCTTCAGCACCACCCAGGTCGGGTACAATAATTATTTCGCTAGCCACGCCTTACCTCTCGCTGTTTATTATTTGGCTGTAGGGCCAAGATCACAAAAGTATCGGATCAATTTTATTGGCATCAATACCCAGGGCTTCAATCGCCGAGTTAACGACCTCAGCTTTCAGCTGCCCCTGCTTGTGCAGACTATAGAGAGCGGCAATAACAATATAGCGTCGATCAACTTCAAAGAAGTCACGCAATTTAGCCCGTGTATCACTGCGGCCAAAACCATCGGTGCCAAGGGTTAAATATTCATCGGGTATAAATGCCCGCAACTGCTCACTATAGGCTTTAAGGTAGTCCGTCGCCGCTACTACGGGGCCATCATGCCCGGCTAATTGCTGTGTAATGTAGGGCACTTTGGGCTCTTTGAGGGGGTTTAACAAATTCCAGCGTTGACAACTTTGCCCCTCGCGGGTCAGTTGATTAATACTGGGCAAACTCCAGACATCACTGCTAATCCCATAATCATCACGCAGCATCTCGGCCGCCGCTCTGACTTCATTTAAAATTGTGCCCGAACCCATGAGCTGTACTTTTTTAGCCGCTTTTTTCGCGACCTTTTTAGCCGCCACTTCCTCGAGTAAATACATGCCCTGAATAATGCCCTCTTCGGCACCTGTAGGCATTTCCGGGTGGTGGTAGTTTTCGGTCATGGTGGTGATGTAGTAAAAACAATTCTCTTTGGCTTCGAACATGCGCCGCAGGCCATCCTGAATAATCACCGCAAGTTCATAACTATAGGTTGGGTCGTAACTGCGGCAATTGGGAATGGTATTGGCCAGCAAGTGGCTGTGGCCGTCCTGGTGCTGCAGGCCCTCGCCATTAAGGGTCGTGCGCCCGGCCGTGGCGCCGATCAAAAAGCCCCGCGCCTGAATATCACCGGCCGCCCAGGCCAGGTCGCCAATACGCTGAAAGCCAAACATCGAGTAAAAAATATAGAAGGGGATCACCGGGCAATCGTAATTACTGTAGGCCGTGGCGTGGGCAATCCAGGCCGACATGGCACCGGCCTCAGTCAGCCCCTCCTCCATAATCTGGCCCTTTTTATCCTCTTTGTAATAGAGCATTTGGTCGGCATCGTGGGGTTCGTAACGCTGACCGGCGGAGGAGTAAATACCCAGCTGGCGGAACATGCCCTCCATACCAAAGGTGCGCGCCTCATCCGGCACGATGGGCACAATGCGCTGGCCAATTTCTTTATCTTTGACCAGCGTCGAGAGTATTCTGACAAAGGCCATGGTGGTGGAAATAGAGCGCTTGCCGGTGCTTTGTAATTGCTTGGAAAAAGCCGTCAAAGGCGGTATTGGTAAGGCGCTAAATTCTGTCTGTCGCGAAGGCAGGTAGCCACCAAGGGCCTCGCGCTGTTTGCGCATATAGTTTAGCTCGGGGCTGTCTTCCGGAGGTCGGTAGTAAGGTACATCGACCAGCTCATCATCACTAATTGGCAGGCCATAGCGATCGCGAAAATTCTTTAAACTCTGCATATCGAGCTTTTTAACCGAGTGGGTATCGTTGGCCGCCTCACCCGACTCACCCATGCCGTAGCCCTTCACGGTCATCGCTAAAATTACCGTTGGTTGACCCTTGTTTGCAGCAGCCTCGGCGTAGGCCGCATACACTTTGTAGGGGTCGTGACCACCGCGATTGAGATACATAATATCGTCATCACTAAGATCAGCGACCAGCTCCAGTAACTCGGGATATTTACCGAAAAAATGCTCGCGCGTGTAAGCGCCGCCTTTATATTTATAGTTCTGTAGCTCGCCGTCGCACACCTCATCCATGCGTTTTTGCAGCAGCCCCGTGGTGTCTTTTTCAAACAGTGAATCCCAGAGTCGCCCCCAAACCACTTTAATCACATTCCAGCCGGCACCGCGAAAAACACCTTCTAATTCCTGAATAATTTTGCCGTTGCCGCGCACCGGACCATCGAGCCGCTGCAAATTACAGTTGACGACAAAAGTCAGGTTTTCCAGATTCTCGCGCCCGGCCAGTGAAATTGCACCGAGGGATTCCGGCTCATCGCACTCACCATCGCCGAGGAAGGCCCAAATTTGCCGATCACCCCGTGGTGCCAAACCTCGAGCAGACAGGTAGCGCATCACGTGGGCCTGATAAATCGCCTGTATTGGCCCCAGCCCCATCGACACCGTGGGAAACTGCCAGTAGTCCGGCATTAACCAGGGGTGGGGGTAGGACGACAGACCATTGCCGTCGATCTCGCGGCGGAAGTTATCGAGCTGAGTTTCGTCAAAGCGGCCCTCCAGAAAAGAGCGCGCATAAATACCCGGTGCACAGTGGCCCTGAAAATAAATCAGATCACCCAGCTGGGTATCGGTTTTGGCACGGAAAAAATAATTAAAACCGACATCGTAAAGCGTGGCCGCCGACAGGAAACTGGCGATATGGCCGCCCAGACCCTCATCATTTTTATTGGCCCGCATCACCATCGCCAGTGCATTCCAGCGGATTAAAGAGCGGATGCGCCGCTCCATAAACAAGTCACCGGGCATGCGTTTTTCACGATTGAGGGACAAGGTATTACGAAAGGGCGTGGTGATGGCTCGCGGCAAGGGCAGGTCGTTATCGTAGGCCTGATCAATAAGTTGCTTGATCAAAAAGGCGGCGCGCTCATCGCCCTGGTTTTTGATCACCGCATCGAGAGCGTCGAGCCATTCCTTCGTTTCAACCGGGTCTTCATCGACCCACTGCCTTATTTTCACCAGGCTCTGCTCTAGTTCACTCATAGTCTATTTCTCTACCTATCACCTATTGACAAGGCTCACTCTCGAGTTCACGAATCAAACATACAACAAAAACCAGCTATTCGCCTTAATCCGCAGTAATTATTAAATTGTAGTTAATTTACATAAACTGCTCAACACCGCAGGCACTAAGCACGACAAAACAGCGACTTAAATCCCAATCCATTGTTAACAGGGCTTATATTCCGCTAATTTATTTACCTATTATTGCGGATAACGGTAGTTTCCCTCGCTGGCGGCCTTCAACTGCTGGTGATCAAGACCCACGGTAGCGGCCTTTTTAGCGCCGTCATCGAGGGTTGTCACCCATAGCGCCCGACGACTTTGCCCCAGTAAACGCCGGTAGGCATCTTGCAGACTCTCTTTACTCACCGCTCGCACCTGTTCTGCCAGCTGGGGCCTGAAATCAAAGTTATCAAAGCCCAGTTGCAGTGACTCCCAGTGGCGCGCACTCAGCTCCGCCAGGCTTTTTGGTGTCTCTTCAATATTAACCAGTACAGAGCGGCGATAGCGTTCCAGCTCTTCCTCGCTCAAATTTTCAATCACCTCTTCAAACTCACTAATAAAGCCGTTTATTTCCGTACGCAATTGCTGCGCACTGACCACCGGCGACTGAATAAAAAACATCAGGCCCGGCACGCGCTGGCGGTGCGCCAGACGACTGCCCACCACATAACCGAGCTTTTTCTCGGTGCGCATTTCACTGTAAAACGGTGCCGACATCATGCCATCCAATACCGCCACATTGGCGCGCTCGCGTAGACTGTCATCGCCACCCTGGATATAGAGTACGGCGCTACTATCGTTGTGCTCGACCGGGATTTGCCGCAAGGGGGCCTGCTTTGCCGACTTTAATTTCAGCACGGAATAATCCAGCTCGAGATCACCGCCGCTACCCAGCTGTAAGCGACTCAGGGTGTTCGCGGCCATGGCCTGTACCACCTCTGGGCTCAGCACCCCACCGACATAAAACAGGGCATGGCCCTTATTGAAAAGACTGCCGGTAAAGGTTTGCATATCATCCATGGCAACCGTATCCAGCTGCTCAGCCAAGTCGATAACGCGGCAATTGCCCCGCAGTAATGGATCCAATTCGGCAAACACCCGGCGTATGGGCCATTGCTTGAGACTGTTGCGGCCCTCGCGAATCAACTGCTCTTTAACGCGCTGAAAGCGGGTTTTATCCCAGTCGGGCTGCGCCATCACTTTCAGTATTCTGTCCAGCAACACCGGCTGCTTATCGGCATAACCGGCCATTGAAATAGCGATGCCATTACTCCAGCGCGACAGGCCATAGTTGAGCCCGGCGAGGCGTGCCGCGTACAGGCCCGCATCGAGTTGATCTTCAACCAGGGCGATATACAGCTCGGCCCTGGCCTCAACCTCGCAGCTCGACATGGTGGGGATGGCGAGCCGTGCCGAGAAACTCACCCGCGGACTGGCAAACTGATTGTCGGCGTAATACCAAAGCCGGGCATTTTTCTCAGCACCCCCCGCAGTATCCTTTAATAGTGGCAGCCGCACCGGACTATGCGCCTCTCCATCCTTGCCGCTCAAAGGAAAGGCCGTGGCTAAAAAGACATTAGCCCCCGGCAGACTCAAGTCACCCGACAGCGCTGATGCCTGAGGAACTTTACCCGCAGCCAGTCGCTGATAAGGCGTACCATAGCGTCGGGATGCCTTGTCGCCAAGCTCTAACTCCGGCGCCACCCAGGTCACCAAGGCGTTGTCGGAACGCAAATAGCCGGCAAACTTTTTGATCAAAGCGGCATCAAAATCGTCGTATAAAAAATGACCGCGCAGCACTTCCCGGGGCGGATAATCGTGTAGGGCGACACTCAGGCCCTGCACATAAGAGGAAGCCGCACGCTTGTCCAAAAAGCGAAAGGCACTGTGCTGCAGCTGTGTTAATTCATCATAACGCCAGGCTTCAATACCCTGCTCGGTAGTCAGCTTTAGCCATTGATACAAAAGCCCGAGCACCTGCTGGCGCTCGGCAATACCCTGGGGCGTCAAGCCAATAGAGATGGCAAACGCTGCACCCTCTCTAGAATCAAAGGCCGGGCCGGCACTCAAGCTTTCAACCAGACCCTGGGCCTTCATCACCGCGAGAAAACTGCCCTCGCTCTCACCACCCAATAAATGACCGAGAAACGACAGCGGCCCCTGGCGCCAATATTGTCTGGCCGACGGCATGGGGAATAACAGGCTTAATTCACGCTTTTCTTTTTCCGGGGTAATGGCTACCTGCAGCGGCAAGCTAGCGGCAAATAGCGGCTCACCCGATGCCTCAACGCGCGTATTGTGATTGGCCACCGCACTGAAACGGCTCTTTACCGCCTCTTCCAGCTGATCCAGCGACTCATTACCGAGCACCACCAGGGTCATTAAATTGGCCGAATAATAACGCTGATAAAAGGCCAGCAAGTCCGGCCTGATCGGTCGCTGCTCATCATTAACCAGGGTCTGCAGGTTGCCCACAGAAAACTTCGCCAGGGGATGTTTCGGGTTGATCAGTTCAGACAGCACATCCCATTCCCGGCGGCTGTCGTCCTTAATTTTCAGCTGATATTCCGAGTCCACCGCATGGCGCTCACGGTCGACATATTTGGCATCAAAACGCGGCGCGACAAAAAACTGCGCAAAGCGGTCGAGGGTGTCGAGCAGATAAGCCGAGTCGACATTAAAGAAATAATTGGTCTGCTCAAGGCTGGTATAGGCGTTGTGCTGGCCGCCATGCTCACTGATATAGGCCTGATACTCGCCGGCCTCCGGATATTTATCCGTGCCGAGAAATAACATGTGTTCGAGAAAGTGGGCCAAACCCTCGCGCTCGATCGGATTTTGAAAACTGCCCACATAGACGTTGAGTGAGGCCGCACTTTTTTCCGCCCTGGCATCAGATACCAGCAGCACCTTCATTTTGTTATCGAGCTGCAAATAACGGTACTGGCGCTCATCATTGGGGCTGCGCAACACCGCTACCTCGCCGCCCTCACCCGCACTGCCCTCCTGCCACCAGCTCGCCTCATCGTCCGCCAGCCCAGCCTGCGTCAAAGGGGCAAATAGCATAGCGGCGACAACAAATAACAAAGCGATCGAATGTTTAGGAGGCATAACTATTTCCAGATTCAGGCTACTGCCTGTTTAATAAGGGCCTTGATTAAGGCTTAAAATTTCATTATTTAAAGCGACGAATTACTCAGACAACAGTTCTGGCGCATCATTGCGCGGCCAGGCGTTATAAAGTGCTTTCACTAACGTCGCCAGAGGAATGGCAAAGAACACCCCCCAAATACCCCACAAGCCACCAAATACCAGCACCGCAAGAATAATCAGAATGGGGTGAAGATTGACCGCCTCCGAAAACAACAGGGGCACCAGCACGTTGCCATCGATAAATTGAATCACGCTATAGGCAAAGAAGAGCCAGAAAAAATCCCCGCTCCAACCCCACTGAAACAAACCCACCAGCACTACCGGCACCGTGACCACAGCAGCGCCGATATAGGGAATCACCACCGAGAGACCAACCATCAAGGCCAGCAGTGCCGCGTAGTTAACCCCCAACAACACGAACCAGATATAAGTGGCCGCCCCTACCAAAATCACCTCAATGGCCTTGCCGCGCACATAGTTGGCAATTTGCACCGTCATTTCACTCCACACCAGTTTCATCACCGGGCGCCGCTCGGGCAATAGTGAGGCGGTACTTTGCATCAGTTGATCGCGATCTTTGAGCATAAAGAACACCAGCAGGGGCACCAGCACCAGGTAAATAAGCACCATCATCACGCCGGGAAAAATCCCCATAGAGAAACCCAGTGCCGCCTCGGCAAACTGAGCCGACTCCTGCTGCATATAGGCGATAAACTCATTGAGGCGCGCCTCGGAAATCAAGTGGGGGTAGCGCTCTGGCAACAGTAGTACCGCTTCCTGCCAGTGCACAATCATCCCCGGAACAGACTGTAGCAGGCGGCTCAACTGCTCAATCACGATGGGAAAAAGAAAAATCACCACCAGAAAAAATAAGCTGATAAAAGTGCTGAACACCAGGGCCACCGCCAGTAAGTGGGGCAAGTGCCAACGTTTGAGTAAATTCACCCCCCCTTGCAGTAGAAAGGCCAGTACCACCGCCGCCAAGAATGGCGCCAGTACCTGTCCCATGGTGACAATCACCAGCAGGGTGAGTGCCATCAGAATAACCAGTAACACGGCCTCCTCATCGGCAAAATAGCGGTTAATCCAGCTATCGACGACTTTCCACATATTTTATCCTTTTATTCACCCTTCACGATTTCACACACCAGCTCTTGCAGGTGGCGACTGAACTGGGGCACATAATAATAGTCGAAGCATTGACTAGCGATACGTTAAACTGCAAATAAACAAAATTTGTGCAACTTTGTTCAATAAAGGACAAGGGTGCAAAGATCACAGCCGAGGACGCTCGAACATCGTGCCACTTTCCTTTCAAAAGTTTTGCCTCACGCTGATCTGCATTGTCAGCCTCACTCTGCTGCCTCTCACCACGAGCAAGCCCGTTAGCGCCAATGAGATCAAGCTACCCATGTTGGGCGATACCACCTCCGGCATTGTCTCCCTGCAGCAGGAGCACGAACTGGGCCGCGCCTGGTTGAAGATGTTTCGCAGCCGCGTCGCCACTCTCAACGACCCGCTGATGCAGGACTATATCGAGAATTTAATTTACCGCCTGGCGAGTCATAGCGAACTGATGGATCGGCGGCTCGAACTGATCGTTATCAACAATCCCACCATGAACGCCTTTGCCGTCCCCGGTGGTGTCGTCGGCGTGCACACCGGCCTGTTTTTGTATGCCGAAAACGAAGCGCAATTATCGTCGGTACTGGCCCACGAACTCGCCCACCTCAGCCAACGGCACTTTGCCCGTAACCTGGCCAACCGCAAGGCCAGCTCCTACACCACCATGGCCGGTATGTTGGTGGGGCTGATACTCGCAGCAACGGTGGGTGGCGATGCCGGTATGGCCGCGATGACCATGACCCAGGCCTCCGCCATAGACAGCGGCCTGCGTTTTTCCCGCCAGTACGAGCAAGAGGCCGACCGCCTGGGCATCGACACTCTCTACCGCGCCGACCTGGATCCCAAGGCTGTACCCGCGATGTTTGAACGCATGCTGGCAGCCACCCGCTATATTGGCCGTCGCCCACCGGAGTTTCTTCTCACCCACCCCCTGTCGGAGAAACGTGTTGCCGACGCCCGTGGCCGCACCAGTAAACTGCCCGTGCGCTACTACCCCGACAACCTCGACTACCATTTGATCCGCGCCCGCGCTTTAATCGCCATTGACGGCAATGCCCAGCGCTCCATCAATCGCTTTAATAACGAAATCCAGGGCCACTCACTGTCAACCGATGCCGCCACCTATGGCCTGGCGCTGGCCCAGTCGGCCGCTGGCCGCCACCAAAAGGCCAAAAAAACCCTGCAAAGCCTGCTCAATAAATCGCCACAGCGCTTTATCTATCAATTCAGCGCCATTGAGTTAGAAAGAGCCAGCGAGGACTTTACGCAAGCCTTTGCCGCCATCGACAAGCTCAGTATCAACTACCCCGACAGCTATCCTTTAAAGACCGAGCTAGCCGAAACCCTGTTGCAAAATCGCCAGTACGCACAATCCGAGCAGGTGCTGGAAAAACTCAGCCGCCAAAGGCCCACCGACCCCGACGTGTGGTTCGAGCTGGCGGAAACCAGTGGTCTGGCGGGCAACATCCCCGGGGTACATATTGCCCGGGCGGAATACTACATGCTCACGGGCGCCTTTAAAAAAGCCCGCGAACAGCTGCTCTATGCCAAAAGGCTGGTGCGCCAGGATTTCAAGCAAACAGCCATCATCGATCAACGCCTGCGTGATTTAAACACCATGGAAGCGCGGATGAAAAAACTCTAGAGGACGACCGCTAGTCAGGGGTTTATTGCAGTGGCGGCAGGCGCCGGCAAACGGCCTCGGAATAAAAACCCAGAACAAACTCGCGGCAGGCGTGCCAAAACGCCGACAGCAGCAAGAGCGCGCCACCAATGGTCAGTGCCGCAAAGGCAAAACTCAAACTGACAACGCCGTATTCCTGCAACAGGGTATTAAAGGCGTAAAGCACATAGGCCAGCGCCGAAACCATCAGAGCTCGGCGATCGATGCTCAGCGACACCAGGGCGATACAGCAATAAAGCAGGGTAATTGCCAGCGCCGTCATCAGAGCCATGGTGTGATCGAAGGCCCCTAACAATGAAAAAATAGGATGTACCATCAACGGGGCGGCAACGAGGTGCAGCCAAAAGGCAACATCGCTGCGCCGGGTTTGGCGCTGCGTGTCGGAGGCATCCCAGCGCATGCCTGTGATAAAAACCCCAACACCGCCAATAAATGCAAGTAAAGCCCACCAGTCTTTGGCAGCGGGCACTAAGCCAGTCAATAAAGCGACCAGGGCAAACACTAAAACGGCCATACCCGCAGCAACCGTAATCGGCACCTGAAAACGCTGCCAATGTAAGCAGGCAGCGCCCGCACCGAGAGCACAGCCAAAGGCGATACCGAGTTCTTCTGCTAGCCCAAGGTTTTTTAGCAGCATCATGCCGCCGAACGCAGCGCCACCGACAAACGCTAACAATAAGATAATGGAGGGCAGCGCCATGCGCCGCACGCGAGTAAAGTATTCCGCCAGCGCCCAGGCGCTGGCGGCCTGCAAAAAAGCGCCTACCCAGGGCGCGATAACGGCGCCAATCCAGTTGACGGAGATCAGTAACAGCGCGCAGGCGATAACCACGAAAATATCGTTGAAACCGCTGATAAAACGAAAGTGCTCGTCGTCGACGGCGGGAGCTTGCCTTAGCTGTGCAACGTGCTCACGAAAGGCTGCGACCGCATCCTCATTAAACACCCCTGCCTCAACGGCCGAAGCCAGGTCTTCATCACTGTACATACGCTCTCTTACTTCCTGTTCGCAGGCACCGAGCGCTCAAGCCCGACGCTGATGACACTAGCACCGGCCCTGCCTTTCGCTACGCAGCAGCCAAGCTATTATTGCCGCTACCCAGGGCGCCTTCGTTGCGCACTTCACCGAGGGGTTGCAGGGTGGCCTCCATTTCGCCCACTAACTCGTCGTCACCGCCAGCGTGCATAATTAAACTGGCCTCGCGGGCATTGGCAATACGGCCCTCAAGTGGCGCTTCCATCACTCGCACACCGTACCTGGCACCCTCCTGACCAAGGTGTTGAATGGCCGCCACCGAGGTGGTCGACATATCAATATAAATAGCGCCCTCGGCGAGATTGCTAAAGAGGCCATTTTCACCCAGCACCAGCGCGTCAACTTGCTGTTGGCCGGGCAGGCAGGTAATCACCACATCGCAGAGCTGGCCCATTTCTTTGACCGTATCGACCCACTTGGCACCCTGTCGCTCAAGATTGCTCGCTTCTTCTCGCGTCAGATCGTGAATCACCATTTTCGAACCCGCCGCCAGCAAATTGACCACCATCGGATTACCCATGCGGCCCAGACCAATAAATCCAATTTTCATCTTAGTGCTTCCGTATTATTGTTTTTCGCCAGCGAGACTGACCATTTATAATTCAAGCAGTCCCAATTATTAGTGAAATAGCCGGAATTTAACAGCGATTAATCAGCCGACCTTAACAGCCGTAAATTCACCGTCCTTGCACTTGTGAGCCCGCATGGCTTGCGACATAATTGCCAGCTAGCGCGAGGTAAAGCGAGTTTATTCTGCGGCTTTCTCTTTCACAGCAACACCAGACTTATTGGCCCCCTTATGAGTATTGCAATTAAATCTGTCGTTTCCATCCACTACACCCTCACCGGCGAAGATGGCGAAGAGCTCGACGCCTCCACCGAGGGCGAGCCCCTGGTCTACCTGCACGGTGCCGGCAATATCATTAAGGGCCTGGAACTGGCCCTGCTCGGCAAAAATGTCGGTGACCGCGTGCAGGCCACCATTGCCCCGGAAGACGGTTACGGCGAGTTTATCGGCGAGCTGGTGCAGCATGTGCCGCTATCGGTGTTTGGCGACGAAGATAAACCCGAAGTCGGCATGCGCTTTAATGCCGAAACCCCCAATGGCCCACTATCGGTATTGGTGACTGCCATTGACGGTGACCAGGCGATTCTCAACGGCAACCATCCACTCGCGGGCAAGACCATTACCTTCGATATCAACATCGAAGACATTCGCCAAGCCACTGCCGAAGAACTGACCCACGGCCACCCCCACAGTGCCGGTGGTTGTGGACACCATCACTAATTGCCATAGTAAAAATGCGCGCGCGACTACCCATTCCCCCGGCGGATGCGTATAATCCCGCGCCAGTACGGCCCAGCACTGAACCGTACTGACTGCATCAGCAGTCGTAACACGCTTGAATCAAGAGGCCTCATCAGAAAGATCAGTGCCTTTTACATCCTCTGTCAAGCGTCCCAAATAAGTACCCTGGTTAATGCCCGATCGATATTGGGCGCCTTGGTATTGACAACAATACCCCCGACGCTAGTCGCACCTTTTGGCCGCTGATGGCGCTCTATATTTAGCTGAAGGCTCTATTTTCAGCTAATGGCTCTCTCAGCATCAAAATTGTGGCGATTGCTCGATACATAGGAAAGATTCATGACATTTGACACCCTCGGCCTCTCCGAGCCCCTGCTGCGTGCCGTTAAAGAAAAAGGCTACGACACCCCCTCACCGATTCAAGCGAAAGCCATTCCCGCCGTTCTCGACGGTCACGACCTGATGGCGAGCGCACAAACCGGCACCGGTAAAACCGCTGGTTTTACCCTGCCCCTGCTCCACCTGCTGGCCGACAAGCCCGCCGCCAACAGCAACCGCACACTGGCACTGGTGGTCACCCCCACCCGCGAGCTGGCGGCACAAATACACGAGAGCGTGCTCGACTACGGCAAGCATCTCAACCTGCGTTCCACCGTGGTTTTCGGTGGCGTAAAAATTAATCCGCAAATGATGAAGCTGCGCCGCGGTGTCGAAATACTGGTCGCCACCCCCGGCCGCCTGCTCGACCTGCACAAGCAAAATGCCATTAGCTTTAACGATGTTGAAGTGCTGGTGCTCGATGAAGCCGATCGCATGCTCGACATGGGTTTTATTCACGACATCAAACGCATTATTTCGTTGATGCCGAAAAAGCGTCAGAACCTGCTGTTTTCGGCGACCTTTTCCAATGATATTCGCCACCTTGCCCGAGGCTTACTGAATAACCCGGTTGAGATCGATGTCGCACCACAGAACACCACCGCCACCAAGGTCGAGCAAAAGATTCACCCGGTCGACAAGGGCCGTAAAGCCGCCCTGCTCAGCCACCTGATTCGCAACGAAGGCTGGCATCAGGCCCTGGTCTTTAGCCGCACCAAACACGGCGCCAATAAGCTGGTGAAATTGCTCGAGCGCGATAACATTCACTCCGCCGCCATTCACGGCAACAAGAGTCAGGCCCAGCGCACCAAGGCCCTGGCCGAATTCAAAAAAGGCAAGGTGCAAATACTAGTCGCCACCGATATCGCCGCCCGTGGCATCGATATCGACCAACTGCCCCAGGTGGTCAACTTCGACCTGCCCAATGTTCCCGAGGATTACGTGCATAGAATTGGCCGCACCGCTCGCGCCGGTTCCAGTGGCCATGCTGTGTCTTTAGTAAGCGCCGATGAGATCAAACAGCTGAGTGATATTGAGCGCCTGATTAAAAACAAAATCCCCCGTGAAGACGTTGAAGGCTTTGAGCCCGAACACGCTCTGGGCGAGTCGCGCTCCGGTCACCGCCCCACGCGCAGTGCACAGCCGCGCCGTAGCTCACCGAGTAATCGCAATAATGGCCAGGGACGTAATCAGCGCAGCTCGGAAAATCGATCTGCGGGCAATAATGGTCAGGGACGCAATCAGCGCAGTTCGGAAAGTCGACCTGCAGGCAATGGCGAGCAACGTCGACGCTCGAGCCAGCAACGCGCCAGTAGCGGCAATGGCAATGGCAATGGCAATGGCAACTCTAACGCAAGAAGCGCCAGTAGTAACAATCAGCGCGCAAACAACAACGGCAATAGTCAGCCCCGGCCACAGAAAGCGAGTTCGGGTAATTTGATAGAACCAGAGCGCATTATCCAATCCGGTAATCGCTAGCAGGCTATTAAAGCCTCTACCCGGATAAAAAAAGCCCCTCTCGAAGACAGCGACAGGGGCTTTTTTGTGCCTGCCTCTAAATGAGGCAGGCCGTGCCAACAACAGATGATCAGGCCACTTGGGCGCTGTTATCCCATTTCTTCAGCGCGGGTAAGGCGCCCTCGGCAAAGGTGGTAATACTCTGCTTACAGTAGTCGTAATCCATACCGGCATAGGTGAAGAAGCAATTCAGCTCGAAGGCACCGATGGTGTCTTCAATCGCCTTCAACTTTTCAAGGCACTGATCGGGCGTACCGTAAATCTGCTGCTCGACATATTGCTCGGTGACACGATCGGCATCGGCGCGCATCGCCACCGATGACTGGGCGTAGTGCTCATAGCCTTTAATGTCATCGAAATGCTCACCCTTCATTTCGTAATGGCGCATCGCCGACTCCCAGTAATCACCCATATATTTATAGGCCATGTCTTTGGCGCGCCCGGGGTCCTTATCACACACGGTAAAAATATTTGCCGAGATAGGTGGTGCCACCACGCCGTGATTTTCCTGATACAACTCGCGATAAAGCTCAATATCTTTCGCCCGCTGTGCCCAGGGACCCACGGCAAAGGTCATAAAACGACCACCGAGGCGCGCCGCGTGGGGCACCGTGTCGGGTGACATGGAGACGATGTAGGTTCTATCTTTGAAACTTTTAAAGGGCTCGGGGCGAATATCCCGCCGCGCCTGCTTGAAGAACTCACCATCGTGGGCTTCCATGGTGCCGGTCTCGAGGGCATCGAGAATCATCGCTGCCGATTCGTTAAAACGCTCCCGCGAGGTATCCATATCGATGCCAAAGCCATCGTACTCAACCCGCGCCAAACCACGACCCATGCCGATTAAGGCACGGCCATTGGACATATTATCGAGCATCGCCATATCGGTGGCGACACGCAGGGGGTCTTTGTGCCAGGGCAAAATAATGGCCGCCGTACCGACTTTGATGGTGCTGGTCTGGCCCGCCATAAAGCTCAAAAACTGCATGGTATTCGGGCACATGGTGTAATTGGTGAAATGGTGCTCAACACCCCAAATTGAATCGTAGCCCAGGGGCTCGGCCAGTCGGGCGATGGCAATTTCATTTTGATACACCGCCAGGTCGGACAGGGGTTGATTGTGGCTACTTTGAAAGGCCATAACGACGCCAACATCCATAGTACTTCTCCTATTATTAGTGAGTAGATTTGATGAATAAATATGGTTCAGCAATTCTGCCATAGTTTTGCATAGCCCTCACCCCGGTTCGGCCGGACAACAGAAGCGAGCTGCCATACGCTTGTCAGTCAGCTACACTAGCCGTCGGGCTTTTCTCGGCCACAAACAACACCTGCAGCTCGCTGTAGCCAACTGTTTTTAAGGAGTTTCACCATGTCACTTTCGGCGACAGATTTAATTAATAATTTCGAGATGTATTTCGATGGCACTGACATGACCAACGCCAGCCTCTACCTGTGTATTGATTCTGCCGTGGGCGAAAGCGGTGCTCAAACGATAATCGAGTCAATGCGCAATGCTGGCCTGTGGTCAGGCGATGCCGCAAAAACGGTGCCCGCTGAGCACAAGCCGATGTATGCCGAGCAGATGAAATTTATCGGCTATGTGTCGGGTAAAGTTGATGGCAAAGAATTTCACGCCTCGGCCTATGACCACGAAAAATTTCCCTACAATGCCGGACGCTGGGAAGAGTGGCAGGGTTTTATCGCCGCAAACTATTAGTTGTTTACTGTTAGCACAGGTAGAACACCGGTGCTAACAGTACCTGTTTTTTAAGCGTTTCTAGCTTACTGCAGAAAGCACAGTGCGAACCACAGCGACAACGCTGAGCACAAAAATAGTGGCAAAGATAATTCCCGCAAAAATAAACTGCCTGGGCTTACCCTGAGTGAAATCTCGTTTTTTATTGGCCTTTGATTGCACACCAATAGCTGCCGCGAAGGTACTGCCCAAAATGTCTAAAAAGCTGAGTGGCTTTTTTTCATCACCGCCTTTTTGCTGCGAGCCATCTGTAGTACTAACTCCACTAATAAGCACCTCACCTTTAGTCATTATCCTCTCCGTTAATATTCCACAGGTTTTCAATAAAGTTGAACACTTAACATTTCATGATTCAAGGGATGCCAGTGGGTCGGGCTTCACCATCACCTCCCGGCCTTTCAGCATTAAATCCCAGTAAATGACTGGCAACATATAGCGCTTAAACAGCCAATAGAAACGGCTCGGTTTGGTGCCATCGAGGGGTAGCGAGGGCAGCAATTTCCCCCCGTAGCCAAATTCAGCCAATATCACCTTGCCCTTCTCTACGACAAGTGGGCAGCCACCATAACCGTTATAGGAAGCCACCAGCACTTTACCCGCTATCATCGCCATTAGGTTATCGGCCACCACTGGCACCTGTTTGCGCACAGCGGCAGCAGTCTTGGCATTGGGTGCATTAATCACATCACCCACGCCAAAAATATTGTCGTACTTCACATGCTGTAGCGTATCGGCTTGCACCGCCAGCCAACCGGCCTCGTCAACCAGCTCACTGCTACGGATAAAGTCGGGCGCTATTTGCGGCGGCACGACATGAATAAAATCGAACTCTTTAACAACCTCACTATCCCCCTGCTTAAAACGCGCAGTTTTTGCGCTGCCATCAACGGCAAACAGGGTCGATTGCAAATTGAGATCAACATCGTAACGATCAATATACGTTTCCAGGGCAGGTATAAATGCGGGCACGCCAAAGAGAGCAGGTGTCGCCGTATGAAATTCAATATCAACGCCTTTTAGTTGTCCGCCCTTCTCCCAGTGGTGACCCGCAAGATACATGATTTTTTGCGGTGCCCCGGCGCATTTAATCGGCATCGGCGGTTGGGTAAACAGGGCACGACCCGACTTCATGTTTTGCAGGCACTGCCAGGTGTAACGTGCATAGGGCAGCGAATAATTACTGCTAACACCGTTGCGGCCGATCGTTTCTTCAAGGCCTTCAATACCCGCCCAGTTCAGTTGCAAACCGGGACTCAGCACCAGGTAGTCGTAATTAACTTGCTCGCCATTATCCAGCAGTAGGCTATTGCCCTCGGGCTGCAACTCGCTGACAGCCGCCTTTAGCCACTTAACACCCCGCGGCATAAGCTTGGCTTCTTCGCGGATGAGGGAATCGGCTGAATAACAGCCACCTCCCACCAGGGTGAATCCCGCCTGATAATAGTGCTTGTCGGAGGGCTCAATAATGCTGATATCTAAGGTGGCAGCGCGTTTTAACAAGCTCGCCGCCATGGAAATGCCCCCTGCGCCACCACCGACGATGACAATCCTTTGTACACTGTTCATTACACTATCCCTGCTATTTTAACGCCTCTGTGCAAAGTGCCGTCGAACGCCGGCCTGAACGGCAATACAACAGAACATCACCCTGCGCCTGAAGAATAGGCGTGATCTTGTCGACAAGACCCGCGGCTTCCGTGGGTGAGGTCATCGGCATATAGACAAACTCTATACCCTGCTCACCGGCAACAGCAGCCAGAGTTGCTGAGCTTATTTGATGCCCACCCTCACCGTCGGGGCGGTTGCAAACAATAGTGGTAATGCCACCCGCTTTCGCCTCGCTAATGTCTTCTACCGTCAGTTGTTCGGATACGTAGACACCTGCCGCTTGTTTCTTGAATTTTTTCATTTTCCAATTCTCTCGCTGGTCAATGGATTAATAGTGCATTTAATGGTGCAACTGTTATTTAGCCCACCCTTTGTTATTTCCTCGGGCAATGCGTCTTTGGTCTCTGCCCACTAGAAAGATAGTACACAAGCTTCGCACTCTTATATAATATTATTATATACTAATAGCGTTAGGTTATATGACAAAACTATTGGTGCCAGCTCAGCCCAACTAGCACTTGATCACAGAAAAAAATAGGCGGTGTAAAGAAGAGATGGATAGAAGAAAACAGGCTGTAAGGAGCAAAGCTTATTCTCAGGACAGGCTTTGGTACTGACACAAAGAGAGCGTAGTCAGCGCTGAACGGTGCGATAGCTCTGCGGGGTGAAGGGCTTGATCACCCAAGCCGTACCAGCGCGATGGCAGGTACAGCCCAGTGTTTAAAGCGGTTTTTTAAAAGCCCTCGACACCCTTGTCGAGCTGTACACCGAAACTATTCAGGGCCATCGACACCATGTTGTACTGACCCACGGTAAACACCACATCCATCAACTGCTGCTCGTTATAGCGCTCACTCAGGGCCGCCCAGGTCTTGTCGCTAACGAAGGCTTCACTGTGCAACTCATCCACAGCCCGCAACAAGGTCGCGTCAAAATCGCTCCAGCCAGCACCCTCGGCACCCTCTTTAACGCGAGCGATCTCCTCGTCACTAAGTCCCGCGTCTCGAGCAAAAATCACATGCTGCCCCCACTCGTATTCCGCCTGACACAACCAGCCGATGCGCAGAATCAGTATCTCCCGCTCGCGGGGTGCCAGCTTCGAGGTATCGCCCATTATATGGAAGGCCCAGGTGGTAAATTTCTGCGCCGCCGGCCAGTGGCGCGACAGGGTGCCCAGCACGTTGTAAAAGGGGCCATCGCGCTTGATGGGTGCCAGCATTTCACGCTGCTCGGCTGTCCACTCACTTTCTGTCAGCGGCTGAATTCGTGGTTTGGATAATTTCACTAGTATTTCCTTTTTTATAATTAATTGTTTTTAAGGTATTAGATTTAAATACAAAGTTTAGAGAACACTCTCCACCCAGCGAATAATTTCTCCCTGGGGCATAGCACCGGATTGGCGGGCAATTTCTTGTCCGCCGGCAAACACGATGAGGGTGGGAATACCCCTGATCGCCAGCCCGCTGCCAATTGAAGGTTCCTGCTCGGTATTGAGTTTGGCGAATCGGATCCGGGGTTCCAGTTCCTTTGCGGCCTGCTCATAGGCCGGTGCCATAGCCTTGCAGGGGCCACACCAGGGCGCCCAAAAGTCGACCACCACGGGGATATCATTGCGTGTAGTCACCTTCTTAAAAATCGCCGCCGTTAAGTCCTGGGGCGAATGGCCAAATAAAGCCTCTCGACATTTACCGCATTTCGGCCCGTGAGCGAGCTTATCGTTGGGCACGCGATTGATGCCCGAACACAGGGGGCAGACGATATGCACTGACACTGTCATCGTTGTAAGTCCTTGATACGGAGGCGCAGGTGGTCGACCTCATCGAGCAATTGTAAAATAACGGCCACCCCCGCCAGATTAATTCCCAGGTCAGCCTGCAAGCGGCGGGCTTTACGGGTGCGCTGTATGCTCAGACCGGGGAAGTGCCACTGCGTCATTTCCTCACCAGTGGGCTGAATCACGCCCTCCTCAACCAGCTCAATCACATAATCCGCATGTACCGCACAGACGCGACAGAGCTGGGGCAGGGTCAGGCCCGAGTCGACATCAATAATGACGCCGACCTGAATTTCATAGTCATGATTTGTCATAAACCTTAAACCCCCAGCTCTGCACGTGGATCAAAGGCCAGATCCCGCGCCATATTCTGATAGCTTTTTTCTGCCTCCGGGCTATCGGCGGGCGGTAATACCACCTTTAGTACCACATAAAAATGGCCCGGCGTTTTACCCGGCAAGCCCTTATCTTTAAAACGCAGTTTTTTACCGTGGGCCGAGCCCGCAGGAATTTTCACATCGACGGGACCACTGGGTGTCGGCATTGTAACCGTCGCACCGAGCACCGCCTCCCAGGGGGCGATGGGCAGGTCAATGGAAATATCCCCACCGTCGAGACGATACAGGGGATGCTTTTTAAATTCGACATCGAGATATAAATCACCGGCCTTACCGCCCTCGGCACTGGGGTCACCCTGCCCCGCCAGACGAATGCTTTGCCCCGGCGCAATACCTTTGGGGATTTTGATATTCAGTACCCGCTCGCGGGTAAGCACATGGCCCTCCGGATCAAGCGCCGGCACATGAAAGGTGATTTTACGCGTAGCGCCGTTGAGAGAATCCTCCAAGTCAATAACCACCCGGGCATGGCGGTCACCACCCTGCTGGGAATGGGAGTGGTGCTGTTGGCCGGCATCGCGAAAGCTCTGCCCAAACAAAGACTCAAAAAAATCGCTGTAGGCCCGCCCATCGCCCTGGGTAAAACCACCGCCGCTAAACTCAAAGCCCGCATCCCAATCTGGCGGCGCATTAAAGTCCTGGCCACCCTGCCAATTCGCGCCCAACTGATCGTAAGCGGCACGTTTTTCCGGGTCCTTTAAGACTTCGTAGGCTTCACCCAGGGCCTTGAATTTTTGTTCGGCATCGTCTTCTTTGCTGACATCGGGGTGATATTTGCGCGCCAACTTGCGATAGGCACGCTTAATCTCATCCTGAGTCACATCGCGAGCGAGTCCCAATGTGTCGTAATAGTCTTTAAATTCCATGGATTAATAAACACCCTTAATAAGCTATCTATTACAACATGGGTACAGCGGGCGATTAAATCAAGCTATTCATTAAAATGACTGCAGAGTAGGGCCGCCAGCTGTTTACTATTAAGCGAGACTTTTATTGACTATTTCGTAGACATCTTTGGATAATCCCGGCCTGGCCAATACCCGCTGTAACTCAGCCTGCATGCGGCCACTGGCCGGCTCGGGGTACTTGCGCCACTTGGTCAGTGGCGTAATGATTCGCGAGGCAATTTGCGGGTTGAGCTCATCGAGTATCAGCACCTGATCGGCAAGAAAGGTGTAGGCCTCACCTTCACCGCCATGGAAATTAACCGCATTACCCGAGCAAAAAGCCGCGATAAGAGCGCGAACTTTATTGGGGTTTTTGATATCAAAGGCGGAATGCTGCATTAAGCTTTTCACGCGCTCCAAACCGCCCGGCACGGTGCACCAGGCCTGGATTTGAAACCACTGATTAACCACCAGGCTTTCATTGAGCCAATGGGAATAAAAGGTAAATAAGGCCTGTTTAGCCAGCTTTTGTGCGGCGGGTGCCGAACAATTCACCAGGGCGACCAGTGCGGTACTGGTGTCTGTCATATTATCGGCATTATGAAATTGCGCATAGGCCAGCTGAATGGCATCGCTATCACCGGTCTGCACTAAATAGGCCAGGGCGGTATTTTTTAAACTGCGCTGGGCTATCTGTGTACCAGTGGCAGAATATTGTTTTGCACTTTTCAGGGCTGCACTATTGGCCCGATAAATAGCCAGAAACTCGCTGTGCAGTGCATCGGCCAAGGCCCGGCGGGCAAATTGTCGCGCGCAATGAATGGCCGCCACTTCTATCACTTCGGCCACCTCACTGAGATAGGCCTCACTGGGCAAGGCCAGCATTAAGGCGACCATCGCCGGATCGGCATTCTCATCATTCAGCAGGGCGCGGTAGGCGTCGATTAAACGCCCATCGAGCACCAGCTCACGATCGGCCAGCACGTCTTCAATCAAGCCCTGCAGTATGCCCAGCGCCAGTTTATTGCAGGCCTCCCAACGATTAAAACTGTCACTGTCGTAGCGCATTAAATGTAAGAGCTGGTCGCGACTGTAGGGGAAGTCCAGTTTTACCGGTGCTGAGAAACCCCGAAGCAATGAGGGGATCGGTTCTTCGACGACATTTTCAAAAACCAGGGTTTGTGTCGCTTCCATTAATTCATAGGTGATTTGAGTTTCACCATTGGCCTGGTCTTTTAAGTGCAGGGGCAAATCACCGGTGGCACCCACCAGCCCCAAACAAATTGGCACGTGGAAGGCTTGCTTTTCAGCCGACTCCGGCGTCGCGGGGCAGCTTTGGCTGAGGTGCAAACGGTAGGTTTGTGCAGCGCCATCATACTCACCACTGACCGCGAGGCGGGGCGTGCCACCCTGGTGATACCAGTGCATAAAGGTGGTGAAATCTCGACCGCTGACCTCTGTCATCGCGGCAATAAAATCGGCTATGGTCGCCGCTTCGCCGTCATGGCGTTCAAAATACAAATCACTGCCGGCACGGAATAATTCGGGGCCCAATAAAGTGTGAATCATACGCACCACTTCGGCACCCTTTTCATAAATGGTCAGGGTGTAGAAATTGGAGATTTCCATATACGAAGCCGGCTGCACCGGGTGGGCCGTGGGGCCGCCATCTTCGGCAAATTGCAGGGTGCGCAGGAAGTTAACATCTTCAACGCGCTTAACGGTGGGCGAGCCCATATCCGCCGAGAATTCGGCATCGCGAAATACAGTAAAACCCTCTTTTAAACTGAGCTGAAACCAGTCGCGGCAGGTCACCCGATTGCCCGACCAGTTGTGAAAGTATTCGTGAGCGACGACGGCCTCTACTCGCTGAAAACCGGCATCGGTGGTGGTTTCTGCCTTTGCCAATACGCAGGAGGTATTAAAAATATTCAGGCCTTTATTTTCCATCGCCCCCATATTGAAATCGTCAACGGCGACGACCATAAAAATATCCAGATCGTATTCCCGGCCATAGACTTCTTCGTCCCAGGTCATGGCATTTTTCAGGGATTGCATGGCGTGGTCACATTTATCGAGATCTTTCTCCTCGACATAAATACGCAGGGCAATGTCGCGACCGCTTATGGTGGTAAAGCTGTCTTCTATACAACTCAAACTCCCAGCCACCAGGGCAAAAAGGTAAGCCGGTTTTTTGAAGGGGTCGTGCCAGGTGACCCAGTGGCGCCCGTCCGGCGTGTCACCACTGTCGACGGGATTACCGTTGGACAGTAGCAAGGGGTACTGGCTTTTATCGGCTTCAACCGTGGTAGTGAATTCCGACATCACATCGGGACGGTCGAGATACCAGGTGATTTTGCGAAAGCCCTCGGCCTCACACTGGGTGCAATACATGGTCTGGGATTTATAGAGACCTTCCAGAGAGGTATTGTCCTGGGGCTTGATAGCAACTACCGACTCCAGTAAAAACTGCTCGGGCACCTGATGGATGACCAGCTCCTCGGCACCGAGCTGATATTGATCGGCGCTTAATGCCTGGCCATCAATCGCCAAGGAGCGAAAGTCCAGTTCCTGCCCGTGCAGACGCAGCGTATTTTCTGCGGCACTCGCCTCGGCATTGGGATTACGGCGAAATTGCAGCGCCGCTTTAACCAGGGTTTCCTCGTCACCGAGCTCAAAACGCAGCGCGGTTTTATCGATTAAATACAGCGGTGGTTTGTAATCTTCAAGACGAATGGTTTTTGGCTGGGAATCTCTCAGTGACATGGGTGCAACTCCGATTGCAGATTAATCAGCAGCACTTATCGATTTGCCACCGTATTGATAATAGTCAGCTTAGGCTGAAAAACTCACGTTGTAGGCTGTAAATTTACGCATATTAATCACCCCCGTATCGAGGATTAGATACTGCCCCTTAATACCCATCAGTGTGCCTTCGACCAGGGGCGTTTTATCAAAGTTCTGACTGCTAACTTTGGTGGGGTATTCCAACACCGGGTATTCAATATCAACACACTCGCCATCCAGCACCGGCTGTAGCGCCTGTAAACCAAAGCGTTCATTCAGCGCCTGGAGTTCGGGCTGGCAGAGCTCAAAAAGCTGGTCGCGAGTGGTGGCCAGATCGACGTCGGCTATCTCGCCCTTGAGCATTTTTCGCCAGTTGGTTTTATCGGCCACATGCTGGCGCAGGGCATCTTCAACCAGCCCCGATTGTAGGCGAGTAGCCACCCGCATAATGGGCAGGGCCTGCACCGCACCCTGGTCAATCCAGCGTGTCGGTAGCTGGGTGGCGCGGGTAATGCCCACTTTAACGCCCGAGGAATTGGCCAGATACACCACGTGCTCGGCCAGACAAAACTCTTCGCCCCACTCGGGCTCGCGGCAGGTGCCCTGCTCGTAGTGGCATTTTTCAGGGCTGATAATACAGCTATCGCAGCGCGCCAGTTTTTTCAGGCAGGGAAAACAAAAGCCCTGGTTAAAGCTTTTTTTGGTTTTGCGACCGCAGTGACAGCAGTGAATCTCACCGGCATACGTCAGGCTTATGCGCTGACCCAAAAAATCATTCAGCAGCACCCGCTCATCGTCGAGGGGCAGGAAATATTTTACCGGCGTCGCCAGCTCAACCACCATTTTGCTCAGGTGGCCTGAAACGTCTATCGTCATACTTTATCTCTTAAAAAAAGGGAGAGGATTAATGCTGCCATTTGAGGGGTTTTTCTGCCTCGGCAATGTCACCGGTGGTGCTACCGCAGTGCTGATGCTTCTTCGGCGCAATAAAACCCACGCGTTCTGACTCTGGCTTATGCTGACTATCATAGGTAATGACCGCCTGCAGGCAGGTGGCCCTTTGTTCGGCACTCAGCTTACTGCCATCTGGCCACTTGCCAATTTCGACGGCCAGCTTGAGCTTTTCATACACATCCGGCGTCACGGCCTGCAGTACTTGTTCTATATCCACATCGTTACCTTTGTATTGCTGCGCATTACAGCGCCGGTTTTTGTCGGCCCGCCAGTGCCCCGGCCAACATGCCAATCAACAGACCGGAGACATGGGCGCCATTGGCAACACCGCCATTAATAAACACATCGACAATGCCAAACAGGCAGATCAACAACCAGCCGATAAGCATATAAATAATGCCGGGCTGGACATTTAACAGGGGGTTGGGGGCCACGCGGTTGCGGATCCAGACATAGCCCACCAGGCCATAGACCACACCCGAAAGACCACCGAAAAGCACCGGACCGTCCCACAAGTACTGCCCGGCATTGGAAACTGATGCCAGTGCCAGCATTAGGACTAAATAGGCGGAGCGGCCACTGACGAGTTCCACCCGCCGACCGAACTCCCACAACCACAAACTGTTAAACACCACATGAAAAATACCAAAGTGCAAAAATGCTGGGGTCACAAAACGCCAGTATTCGCCGGCCGCAAAGGTCTCTTCAACGGGAACAAACTGTGGCCCTTTGCCATTGGCCAGATTGAAATCAACAAATGTCAGTAGGTGAACACTGTTGGGAAGGTAGCTCACCAAAAAAAAACCGCAGATGCCTAGCAACAGCGTTATCAGCGTCACCGGTACCCGGGTAAAATAAAAACGCAGGGACTCTGCACCCTTGGGCTTGTCCGACTTCAGCGCTTTTTCCACCACCGCCATCTTTTGAATTTGGCCAATCAGCTGCTCAACATCACTCAGATGCTGTTCCTTGTCCAGCCACAATTCGTGACTGCCACCCTGCTCAATAAGCCGGTAGGCGATATTGTTGCGGTTGAGGGCCAGCACCAGTAAATCGAGATCAAAGCCCGACGCCAAATTAGAGGCCAATACCCAGTTATCGTTCTCAGGCATTAACGATGAGCCTTCTCACCCGGGCGCAGAGAATCCAGACGCCGACCCCAGCCGAGTTTGTCACGGCAGGTTTCGTAAAAGTTATGTTCAGTGGGATGAATCAAACGCAAAGGCGTGGGTTTGCGATGGATTTTAATCACGTCGCCCGGCTCGATACTAATATCTACCTGACCGTCGCAAGAGATCAGGGGATGTAATTCATTGCGCGTGCCGACCAGGATCTCGAGCTGGCTGTCGCCACTAATGACAATCGGGCGACTGGCCAGGGTGTGGGGGTTCATGGGCACCACCACAATCGCATCGAGCTTGGGGTGCATAATCGGCCCGCCCGCCGATAGCGCGTAGGCGGTGGAACCGGTGGGCGTGGAAATAATCAGCCCGTCGGAGCGCTGGCTGTAGACGAATTGCCCGTCGATGGAGAGTTCGAACTCCATCATCCGCACCGAGCGACCCGGATGTAACACCAGGTCATTGAGGGCGAGGCCCTTGCCAATGGTCTCGCCATCACGCTCGACGCTCATTTCCAGTAAATAGCGATCTGTGCTTTTAAATTCACCGGAGAGCACGCGACCGATGCCCTCTTCCATAGCATCGGGGTGAATATCCGTTAAAAAACCGAGTCGGCCACGATTGAGGCCAAGCAGGGGGACGTCCAGGTCGACCAGTGCCCGAGCCGCGCCGAGCATACTGCCATCGCCACCCACCACAATCACCAGGTCAACCGTGCGTTCAATGGAGCGCCGGGAAATAGTTTCGATGGCCGGGTCGCCCAGTAATTCAGCGGTCTTTGACTCCGCCAGCACCGTGCGCCCGTCGGCGCGCAGAAAGCTCACCAGGCGTTTGAGGCTATCGACAACTTCGGGGTGTTCGAGTCGCGCAACGACACCGATATTTTGGAATTGCTCCATCCCAGCTCCGGGGCATACATAGTGAAGCGGGATTATACACAGCCATCGGCTGCAGGGAGTTAGACGTGAAAAAGGTCCGGGACTTGTTTAAAAGAAACGCATCTACAAATGCTGATCGATGCCGTGTTCTTTCAGGCCCCAGGCAAAGAGTTGTTCCCAGCGGCGATCTGTTTGGCGCAGCCGTGTACTGAGCACCTTAAGCAGATGTCTTAGCACCACATAACCCTTTTCGGGGTGCTGATCGAAATAGCTGGCCAACGCCAGGGCCTCGAATTCCAGCACCTCAACATCTTCCAGAGCCGTCACCGAGGCACTGCGCGAGCCGCTATCAAACAAGCTCAACTCGCCAAAGATCTGACCCGGACCCAGGTCGCAAAGACCCGGCTGAATATGGCGACCATCGGCCAGTGTCACGCGCCCAGAGACACGAACACTGCCCTTTTCAATCAGGTAAATGCGGCGGTCCACCATACCTTCACTAACGATGGCCTCGTTAACGGCGTGGCTGGAGCGCTGGGCAATACCTGCCGTGACGAGTGCCTGATCGCGCAAAATCTTCAACATAGCCCTGCCCATCCCGTTATAAATATTATGGGGTGTATTTTCAGGGCTTATTTACGTCTATGGCAAGCCATCGCCTGGCACTTTTGCGACGGAATTCTCAGGCTTGGCATCACCGTCGCCACTAAAGGCCCTGCGTACCACCATAAAGAACAGCGGTACAAAAAACACCGCCAGTACGGTGGCGGTGAACATGCCGCCCAGCACCCCGGTACCGATGGCATTTTGACCCACCGAACCGGCCCCGGTACTCGTCGCCAATGGCATCACGCCGAGCATAAAGGCGAAGGAGGTCATCAAAATGGGGCGCAGGCGCAGGCGTACGGCCTCCAATATTGCCTCCCGCAATTGCCAGCCCTGGGACTGTAAATCGAGGGCAAACTCAACAATCAAAATAGCGTTTTTAGCGGACAGGCCAATGGTCGTTAACACACCAACCTGAAAGAAAATATCGTTCGGCAAACCGCGTGCATAACTCGCCAGCAAGGCACCGATGACACCGAGTGGCACCACCAGCATCACCGCAAAGGGGATGGCCCAGCTCTCGTACAAGGCGGCCAGGCAGAGGAAGACCACCGCCAGCGACAAGGCATATAAGAGTGGGGCTTGAGCACCGGACTGGGTCTCCTGCAGCGACCCTCCCGTCCATTCAAAGCCAAAACCCGGTGGCAATTGAGCGGCCAGCTCTTCCATCGCTACGATGGCGTCACCGGAGCTATAACCAGGGGCAGCTTCGCCGACAATTTCCATCGAAGCCACGCCGTTGTAGCGCTCTAAACGCGGCGAACCCTGGGTCCACTGGCCCGAGGAGAACGCGGCAAAAGACACCATCTCGCCCTCAGCATTGCGCACATACCAATCCTTCAAGTGCTCGGGCGTCATGCGATAGTGGGCTTCACCCTGCACATAAACCTTTTTCACCCGGCCCTTATCAATAAAGTCATTGACATAGGTCGAAGCCCAGGCGGTCGACAGAGTATTGTTAATCTCAGTCATCGAAATACCCAGTGCCCGCGCTTTTTGTCGGTCGATGCTGAGCTTGAACTGAGGGCTGTCATTCTGGCCATTGGGCCGTACTTTGGCCAAACGCGGATCTTGCCCGGCACCACCAAGAATTTGGTTGCGCGCCGCCATCAGGGCATCGTGACCGTTACCGGCGATATCTTTTAATTGAAAATCAAAGCCCGCAGAGTTACCCAGCGCCCGTATCGGCGGCGGATAAAAAGCAAAGGCACGGGCATCTTTAATCTGTGCCAGGCCCCCCATTGCCCGTCGAGACACCGCCTGCACACTTTGTGAGTCTAAACGCCGCTCCGACCAGTCGTGCATTTTGATATAACACTGGCCATTATTTTGCCCACGACCACTGAAGTTAAAGCCCACCACACAGTAAACCGTGGAGATGGTGTCGGCCTCTTCCTCGGCATAATATTGCTCTATTTGCTCCATCACCCCACGCGTGCGCTCCATGGTTGCGCCCACCGGTAACTGCACCAGGGTGAACATCAGGCCGGGATCGTCCGAGGGTAAAAAGGAGGTGGGCATGCGCGCAAAAAGAAAACCCACGGCAAATACAATGACGCCGTAAATCAAAAAATAACGCAGGGTTTTGCGGATAATGCTGGCCACCACATTTTGATACCAGCGGGACAGTCGGTCAAAACCCCGATTGAACCAGCCAAAGAAGCCACGCTTACTCATGTGGTGCCCTTCCACCGCAGGCTTGAGCAAGGTCGCACAAAGGGCCGGAGTGAGAATTAGGGCCACCAACACAGAGAGCACCATCGCCGAGGCAATGGTGATGGAGAATTGCCGATAGATGGCCCCGCTGGTGCCGGGGAAAAAGGCCATCGGTACAAATACCGCCGACAAGACCAAACCGATACCCACCAGCGCCCCGGTAATTTGCGACATCGATTTACGCGTGGCATCCCGGGGCGAGAGGTTTTCCTCGACCATCAAACGCTCGACGTTTTCGACCACCACAATGGCGTCGTCAACCAGCAGGCCAATGGCCAACACCATGCCAAACATGGTGAGCGTATTAATGGAAAACCCGAAGGCCTGCAAAATACCGAAGGTGCCCAACAGCACAACGGGCACGGCAATGGTCGGAATTAAGGTGGCGCGAAAATTCTGTAAAAACAGATACATCACAAAAAACACCAGGATGATGGCTTCAAACAGTGTTTTCACTACCTCCATTATCGACACTTCGACAAAGGGCGTGGTGTCGTAACCGAGGTCAAGCTCCATGCCTTCAGGCATAAAGGCGGAGAGTTCGTCCAATTTCGCTTTTACATTGCGGGCCGTTTCCAGGGCGTTGGCACCGGAGGCCTGACGCACCACAATGCCGCTGGCGGGCACGCCTTTAAAATGGTTGAGAAACTGGTAGTTTTCGCCACCCAGTTCAATATGCGCCACATCGCGCAAATAAATACTCGAGCCGTCCTGATTAACCCGCAGCAAAATATCACCGAATTCATCGGCATTTTTCAGCAGTGTTTGAGCAATAATCGTGGCGTTTAATTGCTGTCCAGCCAGGGCGGGGCCAGCACCAAATTCACCGGCACGCACCTGCACATTCTCGGCGCGAATCGCCTCGACTACATCCTGTGTGGTCAGCTTAAAGCTGTTGAGCTTGTCGGCATCGGGCCAGATGCGCATCGCGTATTGGGAACCAAACAGCGTCGCCTCACCAACACCGTTAATACGGCCGATGGGTTCAAGAATATTCGCGGCGACATAATCGGCGATGTCATAGCGGTCATAACGACCATCGGGTGAATAGAAGGCAATTACCATCATCACCCCGGTCGCCGACTTCGTCACTTTGACACCCTGCTCAATCACCGCCTGGGGCAACTGCGGCAAGGCCACCTGAAGCTTATTTTGTACCTGTACCTGGGCGATATCGGGATCGGTGCCCGGTAGGAAGGTCAGCTTGATTTCACCGACACCCGCGGAATCACTCTTCGACGACATATAGAGAATGTTGTCGATACCGACCATATTTTGCTCGATGATCTGTACCACGGTGTTCTGTACGGTTTCCGCCGAAGCGCCGGGGTTTGTGGCCTTGATGGATACGGCCGGTGGTGCCACTTCTGGATACTGCTCAATGGGTAGCTGTGTGATCGATAAAACGCCCGCCAACATCACGATAATGGCAAGCACCCAGGCAAAAATAGGGCGGTCAATAAAGAAATTAGGCATTTAGTGTGCGCCCTTCTCAGTCGGCGCTGTGTACGCAACCGTGGTCACCGAAGCTCCGGGGCGCACCTTTTGCAGACCGCCGATAATAATTTTTTCCCCCGCTTGCAGGCCCTCGAGTATCAGCCATTGATCGCCAAGCACCTGACCAGTTTTGATTAAACGACGCTCAACTTTATTATCCTCACCCACCACCATCGCCACTGCTCGGCCGGAATATTCGAAGGTAATGGCTTGCTGGGGGGCCAACACGGCCGACTTCTGCAGGCCGAGCTCAAGGCGAGCACGGACAAACATGCCGGGTAATAGAATGGTATCCGGATTCGGCACGGTGGCGCGCAAAGTAACGGCACCGGTGCTTTGATCGACACTCATTTCGGCAAACTGCAAACGACCGGGGCGAGAATATTCACTGCCGTCCTCCAGCATCAGATGAACCGCCGTACCCGCCATCTCAGCCTGTTCCAATTGCCCCGCTGCCAGCTGACGCTTCATGCTTAAGAGCTCGCGACTACTCTGAGTAATATCGACATACAGTGGGTCGAGCTGGCGAATCACCGCCAGCACTTCTTCCTGCTCGGCCTCAACCAGTGCGCCGTCGGTGACGAAGGAGCTACCAATGCGGCCGGAAATAGGTGCCTTAATCAAGGAGTATTGCAGGTTGATAGCGGCAATTTGCTGCTCCGCTTTGGCCACGGCGACACTCGCCTTTGCCTCGCGCAGTGCGGCCTGGGCATCGTCGTAATTTTCCTGGCTAATGGTTTTTTTACCGATCAAATCTTCGTAGCGATCGGTTTTTAATACCGCTGCCGACAGCGTCGCTTCGGCACGCAGTACCGCCGCCTTCGCTCGATTAAGCTCCGCCACAAATAATTCAGACGCTATTTGGTAAAGGGGATCACCCGCTTTAACTTCGCTACCTTCAATAAACAGGCGTTTGGCAATAATACCGCCCACCTGCGGGCGCACCTCGGCGATGCGATAGGCTGATGTTCGCCCCGGGAGTTCAGTACTCAAAGGAACGTCAGCCGTTTTTATTTCCACCACAGCGACCTCAGCCGGCCCTCTGGCGGGTGCTGGCCCAGCCGCTTTTTCACAAGCGGACAGCAAGAGTGTCGCCACTAAAGCGCTTAAAAATAAAGGGGAGAAACTACCAGGGCTGAGTATTTTTTGGCAACGACGACGATTACATACAGTACTGCGAGGCATGTATTACTTCCTTATTATGTTTAATTGTTATTAATAAGCTGCCACTGATCATAGCCGAACAAGGCTGAGAACTGTGAAAATATTCACACTTTTCGATACATTTAAAAGCTTGAGCCTTATTGGACCGCTAATTATTATTAGTAAAAAACACCACATCGGCACCATAAAACACCGGTTCAACGTGCCATTGCTTACCCAACCAATGAAATGTTTGCTCACTGAAAAACACAATATGGGTGGGATCATTTTTATAGTGCCAGCGGGCAAAGGCACTTTGGTCAATCACCCGCTTGGTCATAATCGCCAGCACACCGCTCGGCTTGAGGAGGGACCACAAACGGTTTAGTTCAAAACCCGGTGCCTTCAAGTGCTCGACCACTTCGCTGCTGCTAATAAAATCATATTGGCGGGTAAAGACGGTTTGAGACGGCGCGTAAAAAGGGTCGTAAAGATCAACGCCATGCCCCGCTTCTTCGAGCATTAACGACAGGGTTGGCCCCGGGCCGCTGCCAAAATCCAGGCCCTGGCTGGCCGGTTTAAGTTGCTGAAGGAGTGGTTTGGCGAGCCGCTCTAAAAAAGTGCGGTAGCCTGAATCAAGGGGAGAGTTTTGATGCAGGTCGTAATAGCCTTTTTCATCATCTGCGCCTAGATGATGGGCAGTGGGAACGAAGACCAGCGCACATTGCCGGCAGCGGTAAAAATCACGCTGGGGGTCACGATGGAATAAGCTACTTTGCACTGAAAAACAAAGGGGGCAGGCCTCGGTCATTGACCGTGAACCTGCCCCCTGAGGCAATGCAGCTTTTTCAGACACCACTTTAAAAGCCAGTGCCGAGGTAAAAATTAATCGTAAACGATGACGCCACGGGCATTTTTACCGGCTTCCATATCGGCAAAGGCCTGAGCCACGTCATCGATAGAGTAAGTCTGCGTAATCATGCTATCGAGATCGAGCTTGCCCTGCTTGTACAGGTCGAGATACTTGGGAAAGTCGACCTTGAACTCGGCACTGCCGTACATGGAGCCCTTAATGGTCTTCGCCGTCATGGGGAACATCAAGGCATTGAGTTCCAGCTTCTGGCTGAGTTTGCCCACGCCGACAACCGTCATGGTACCGCCGCGACGAGTTACCTTCTGCGCCTGGTCCACAACAGCGGGAATACCAATGGCTTCAAAACCATAATCGACACCGATACCACCGGTCATTGCCATGATTTCTTTCATCACGTCGCCGCTAGCATTAACGGTATCAGTAGCGCCGAGTGTTTTGGCGGTAGCCAATTTATCATCCGACAAATCAACGGCGATAATTTTAACTGCACCGGCAATACGTGCGCCCTGAATGATGGACAGGCCAACACCGCCAGCGCCGAAGACGGCAACGGTACTACCGGGCTTCACTTCAGCGGTTTTCAGTGCCGCACCAACACCCGTAGTCACACCACAGCCAACCAGGGCAGCAGCTTTCAGATCGATGTCTTTGTCAATTTTAACCAGACACATCGAAGGTACAACCGAGTACTCGGCCATGTTGCCGAGGAACTGCATAACATTGATATCTTTGCCGTCGAGCTTAACGCGCGCAGTGCCATCCATCATTTTGCCATCGGGCGTGCTCTTCATGCATAGGTAGGGCTCGCTGCGCAGGCAGTGGTAGCACTCGCCACAGTTGGGCACGAAAGACAGTGTCACGTGATCGCCAACTTCAACATTGGTAACGCCTTCGCCCAGCGCTTCAACAATACCAGCACCTTCGTGACCCAGTACCATGGGGAAAGGCACGGGGATGGTGCCGTTAATCACTGACAGGTCAGAGTGGCAAATGCCCGTCGCCTTGATTTTAACCAGCACTTCGCCCGCTTTGGGGGCGTCAATCGTTACTTCTTCAACAGCGTATTTGTTGAGTTCGTGAGCCACAACGGCCTTCATTGTTTTCATGTCATTCCTCTTCGTTGGATCCTAGTAAAAACGGCGCCTAGTCTACCATCAATCAGCACAATTTCACGGGGCTTTGGGAAGGAAACGTAGAAAGTATTGTGACGAGAAGTCCCTCCTGAAAAAAATATAAGAGCAGGAAATACAGGCGCAAGAACAGGCAGAAAAAACCACCAGTTTGGCTTCAGGGCTTCGAGATTAGACAAGGGAGAAAATGGGGTGGCTGACGGGGATTGAACCCGCGACCACAGGAATCACAATCCTGGGCTCTACCAACTGAGCTACAGCCACCATTAACTGATGCGCCGGGATATAGGTTTACAAGCCCGGGCGGGGTACTTCTGCTTGCCCTGCTTTAAAAGGGCACTCTTCTTTCTAATAACTTTTTTCTAATGGCTCTTTACTACCGAAACCCACACCTGTTAATTGGTGCGCCCGGCAGGATTCGAACCTGCGACCCACGGCTTAGAAGGCCGTTGCTC